>VFQU01000309.1_pt1 | contig 47705 bp, 19 predicted proteins | sample 3512311 | NCBI WGS metagenome assembly VFQU01 (sample SAMN10412377, study PRJNA504923) | tailings metagenome | isolation source: Relicate 3 Philex TSF3 active mining site | place: Philippines: Tuba, Benguet | collected 2017-08-29 | reverse complement strand
TCGGGCAAGTCGACCACGCTGGCGGCGATGATCGACCACGTCAACAAGAACGAGTACGGGCACATCCTCACCGTCGAGGACCCGATCGAGTTCGTCCACACCTCGAACAAGTGCCTGATCAACCAGCGCGAGGTGCACCGCGATACCCACGGCTTCAACGAGGCCCTGCGCTCGGCGCTGCGCGAAGACCCTGACTACATTCTGGTCGGCGAGCTGCGTGACCTGGAGACCATCCGCCTGGCCTTGACCGCGGCCGAGACGGGACACCTCGTGTTCGGCACCCTGCACACCAGTTCGGCCGCCAAGACCATCGACCGCATCATCGACGTCTTCCCCGCCGGCGAGAAGCCGATGGTGCGCTCGATGCTGTCGGAGTCGCTGCGAGCGGTGATCTCGCAGTCGCTGCTGAAGAAGGTCGGCGGCGGCCGCGTCGCCGCACACGAGATCATGGTCGGTATCCCCGCCATCCGTAACCTGATCCGCGAGGACAAGGTGGCGCAGATGTACTCCGCGATCCAGACTGGCCAGAACTACGGCATGCAGACCCTCGACCAGTGCCTGCAGGATCTGGTGAAGCGTGGCCTGGTCACGCGGCAGGCGGCGCGCGAGTACGCGAAGGACAAGCGGTTGTTTGAATGAGAGCCGGGATTCGGGAGTGGAGATTCGGGATTGGCAGAGCGCCCTCGTGGCCGTGTTCCGATTCCGTCTCCGCCCGAAGCAGTGAGACTCCCAGCCGCCGCGCCAGCGGTCGTTCCATCCCGAATCCCCAATCCCGAATCCCGCTCCGAAGGAGCCCGCCATGAGCACCATTGACTTCACCAGCTATCTCAAGCTGATGTCGCACAAGAAGGCCTCGGACCTGTTCATCACGTCCGGCATGCCGCCGACGATCAAGGTTCACGGGCGCCTGCAGCCGATCACCCAGACGCCGCTGACGCCGCAGCAGTCGCGCGACCTGGTGCTGAACGTGATGACGCCGAACCAGCGCGAGGAGTTCGAGAAGACACACGAGTGCAACTTCGCGATCGGCGTGTCCGGCGTGGGACGTTTCCGCGTGAGTTGCTTCTACCAGCGCAACCAGGTCGGCATGGTCCTGCGTCGCATCGAGACGCGTATCCCCACCTGCGATGAACTCAACCTGCCGCCGGTCATCAAGACCCTGTCGATGACCAAGCGCGGCATCGTCATCCTGGTCGGCGCCACCGGCACCGGCAAGTCGACCACGCTGGCGGCGATGATCGGCTACCGCAACCAGAACTCCTCGGGCCACATCATCACCATCGAGGACCCGATCGAATACGTGCACAAGCACGAGGGCTGCATCATCACCCAGCGCGAGGTCGGCATCGACACCGACAGTTGGGAGGCCGCGCTGAAGAACACCCTGCGCCAGGCGCCCGACGTCATCATGATCGGCGAGGTGCGCACCCGCGAGGGCATGGACCACGCCATCGCCTTCGCCGAAACCGGCCACCTGGTGCTGTGCACGCTGCACGCGAACAACGCCAACCAGGCGATGGACCGCATCATCAACTTCTTCCCCGAGGATCGCCGCAACCAGCTCCTGATGGATCTTTCGCTGAACCTGAAGGGCGTGGTCGCGCAGCAGCTGATCCCGACGCCGGACGGCAAGGGCCGCCGGGTCGCGCTGGAAGTCCTGCTGGGCACGCCGCTGGTACAGGACTACATCCGCGAGGGCGAGATCCACAAGCTGAAGGAAGTGATGAAGGAGTCGACCAACCTCGGCATGAAGACCTTCGACCAGGCCCTGTTCGAGCTCTACCAGGCCGGCGAGATCAGCTACGAGGACGCACTGCGCCACGCCGACTCGACCAACGAGGTGCGTCTGAAGATCAAGCTGGCCCAGGGCGGCGACGTGCATTCGCTGGCCCAGGGCATGGACGGCGTCGAGCTGATCGAGTCGCGCTGAGCAGACTTCGCAGGAAGCTTCGCCTCTCCCGCCGCGCGATTTGACAGCGCGCGGCGGGCGGGTCTAGCTTTGCGGCACTGCGGCGAAGTTGTCCCGCGGTGGAATCCTCAAGCCCGATTGAACCCAAGGTGGCCAGGCGGCAACGCCGGTCGAGTGTGCGACATGTCCACTACCGTCGACTGACATCCCAAGACTGCGCTGGCACCCGCTCCGAGGGCGCTTGCGCCCTTTTTTGTTGCCTGCCGCCGATGCCGCTGTGGTCACGCGCAGGCGCTGCACGAGTGAATTCCCATGCTCCACATCACGCTCCCCGACGGCAGCCGCCGTGAATTCGAAGGCCCCGTGTCCGTAGGCGAAGTCGCCGCCAGCATCGGCGCTGGCCTCGCCAAGGCGGCGCTGGCCGGCAAGGTCGACGGCAAGCTCGTCGATACCAGCCATCGCATTGCCTCCGACGCCTCGCTGGAAATCGTCACCGACAAGCATCCCGATGCGCTGGACATCCTGCGTCACTCGACCGCGCATCTGCTGGCCCAGGCTGTGCAGCGCCTGTACCCGGGCGCCCAGGTCACGATCGGCCCGGTGATCGACAATGGCTTCTATTACGACTTCGCCTACGAGCGTCCCTTCACCCCGGACGACCTGCCGAAGATCGAAGCCGAGATGCAGAAGATCGTCGCCGAGAAGCTGGCCGTAAGCCGCACGGTCAAGTCGCGCGATGAGGCGATCGCCTTCTTCCGCGGCCTCGGCGAGCACTACAAGGCCGAGATCATCGAGTCGATCCCGGCCAACGAGGATCTCTCGTTGTACTCGCAGGGCGAGTTCACCGACCTCTGCCGCGGCCCGCACGTGCCGGGCACGGACAAGCTGCGCGCCTTCAAGCTGATGAAGGTGGCGGGCGCCTACTGGCGCGGCGACTCCAACAACCAGATGCTTTCGCGCATTTACGGCACGGCCTGGTTGAACGACAAGGACCTGAAGGCCTACCTGCACCAGCTGGAGGAGGCGGAGAAGCGCGACCACCGCCGCATCGCCAAGCAGCTCGACCTGTTCCACCAGCAGGAGGAAGCGCCGGGCATGGTGTTCTGGCACCCGCGCGGCTGGACATTGTGGCAGACCGTCGAGCAGTACATGCGCGGCGTCTACAAGGCCTCGGGCTACCAGGAAGTGCGCTGTCCGCAGATCCTTGACGTCTCGCTCTGGAAGAAATCGGGCCACTGGGACAACTACAAGGAGAACATGTTCTTCACCGAGTCCGAGAAGCGGACCTATGCGGTGAAGCCCATGAACTGCCCGGGCCACGTGCAGATCTTCAACTCCGGCCTGCATAGCTATCGCGACCTGCCGATCCGCTACGGCGAGTTCGGCGGCTGTCATCGCAACGAGCCCTCCGGCGCCCTGCACGGCATCATGCGGGTGCGTGCCTTCACCCAGGACGACGGCCACATCTTCTGCACGGAAGACCAGATCGAGGCCGAGGTCACCGCCTTCCACCAGCAGGCGATGGCGGTGTACCGCGACTTCGGATTCGAGGACATCTCGCTGAAGATCGCCCTGCGTCCCGACTCGCGTCTGGGCGACGATGCCACCTGGGACAAGGCCGAGAACGCCCTGCGTGCGGCGCTCGGCAGCTGCGGCGTGAAGTGGGAGGAGCTGCCCGGCGAGGGCGCCTTCTACGGGCCGAAGATCGAATACCACATGCGCGATTCGATCGGCCGTGGCTGGCAGGTCGGCACCATGCAGGTCGACTTCATGATGCCGGGCCGTCTGGGGGCGGAATACGTCGACGAGACCAGCACGCGCCGGCATCCGGTGATGCTGCACCGGGCCATCGTTGGTTCGATGGAGCGCTTCATCGGCATCCTGATCGAGCACCACGCCGGCCTGTTCCCGCTGTGGCTGGCGCCGGTGCAGGCGGTGGTGATGAACATCACCGACGCCCAGGCCGACTACGTTCGCGAGGTGACCCAAGCCCTTGTCCAGCAAGGCTTCCGGGTTCAGTCCGACTTGAGAAACGAAAAGATCGGTTATAAGATTCGCGAGCATACCCTGCAGAAGATTCCCTACCTCCTGGTCGTGGGCGACCGCGAAAAAGAGGAAGGGCTCGTCGCAGTGCGCGCGCGTTCCGGCGAGGATCTGGGCAGCCTGAAGCTGTCCGAGCTGATCGACCGGCTGCGCGCGGAGAACGGACCAACCGCCCGCGACAAGGCGTGACCTCCTTCAGGATCAAGCCCTTGCACGCCGGTTCGGACCAGCAGCCCAGCACGGAGACACGCGAATCAACACCGAAAAGCTGAACCGCAAGAACCACGAAATCCGGGTGCCGCGCGTGCGCGTCATCGGTGCCGAAGGTGAGAACATCGGCGTTCTGAGCCGCGACGAAGCCCTGCGCATGGCGCTGGATCTGGAGCTCGACCTGGTCGAGATCCAGCCCAACGTCGATCCGCCGGTCTGTCGCATCATGGATTTCGGCAAGTTCCGCTTTGAGCAGCAGAAGAAGGCGAGCGCCGCCAAGAAGAAGCAGAAGCAGGTGGAGATCAAGGAGCTCAAGTTCCGTCCCACCACCGATGTCGGTGACTACGCCATCAAGCTCCGCAACATCCGGCGCTTCCTTGAGGAAGGCGACAAGGTCAAGATCAACATCCGCTTCAAGGGGCGCGAGATGGCGCACCAGGAGTTGGGTATCGCCATGGCGAACAAGATCGAGGCCGATCTGGGCGACGAAGTGGTCATCGAGCAGCGTCCGCGCCTCGAAGGCCGCCAGATGGTGATGATGATCGCGCCCAAGAAGAAGCAGTAAGCGTCTTCGGGCGACACCGCGCAGGCCCCGGCTGCCACCGGCCGGGGCCTTGCGCTTTAGGGACAACCCGCGCAGGAGGCGGCGGGAGCGGGTCGGGGCCATGCAGTCCCGGAGCGCGCGCAGGGCGGGCAGGAGCCCGCGGCTGTCGCACCCGGTTCGCCGGGGTCTTTGCCGGTCGCGGCGGTTTGGCGACCGGCGCCTTCGCGGTGCAGCGATGCACTCGCGCAGGCCTTACCGCCCGTTCACGGCGTTGCCGTGGTGCGGGCTACAAGCGCGGGATGTGCTCCACAAGCGATGCGGTCGCAGACCTCATCCGCGCATTCCGGGTGTCCAAGATCGCAGCGGTTCGCCGCTGCACGTAAAGGAGTTTCCCATGCCCAAGATCAAGACCAATCGGGCTGCCGCGAAGCGTTTCCGCAAGACCGCCTCCGGCAAGTTCAAGTGTGGCCACGCGTTCAAGAGCCACATCCTGACCAAGAAGTCGACCAAGCGTAAGCGCGGTCTGCGCGGCACCAACCACGTTCGTGCGGAGGACGCAGGCCGCGTCCAGCGCATGCTCCCGTACCTCTAAGGGAGGATCGCAACCATGGCACGAGTCAAGCGTGGCGTTACCGCCCGTCGTCGTCACAAGTCCGTTCTCGCGCGCGCGAAGGGTTACTACAACGCCCGTCGCAAGGTGTTCCGCGTTGCCAAGCAGGCCGTCACCAAGGCCGGTCAGTACGCCTACATCGGTCGCAAGCAGCGCAAGCGCCAGTTCCGCGCCCTGTGGATCGTCCGCATCAATGCGGCGGCCCGCCAGTTCGGTCTGTCCTACAGCCGCATGATGAACGGCTTGAAGAAGGCCAGCATCAGCCTTGACCGCAAGGTCCTGGCCGACCTGGCCGTGCACGATCTGCCGGCGTTTGGTGCGCTGGCCGAGAAGGCCAAGGGCGCCCTGGCCTAAGGCCGGAGCGTTCGACATGCCGCGGTGTTCGCATCGCGGGTCTCCTGTGGGGAAGGGCATGCTCTTCCCCACAGGCGTTTTCAGGGTCGGGGTTTGACTGGGGCTTGGCGCGTCGCGCCGCCCGAGGCAGGCTTGCCGGTCCACGCCCCGGGCCTCGCGCCTGGGCCAGGCCCGCGAACGCGGGCGCCGTCACGAGCGATGAGCATGAGCGAGTTGGAAGCGCAGGCGCAGAGCGCCGCGAATGAGATCGAACAGGCCGAGAGCATCGACGCGCTGGAGGCCATCCGCGTGCGCCTGCTGGGCAAGGCGGGCCTGATCACCGAGCAGCTGAAGCGTCTGGGCGCGCTGGATCCGGAGGCGCGCAAGGCTGCTGGCGCCGAGGTCAACCGCATCAAGCAGGCGCTGACGGATGCCATCGGCGCGCGACGCGCGCTGCTGGAAAAAGCCGCCCTTGATGCGCGTCTTGCCTCCGAGCGCATCGACGTCAGCCTGCCCGGCCGTGGCGCCCGCGCCGGCAGCCTGCATCCCGTCGCCCGCGCCGCCGAGCGCATCGCCGGCATCTTCGCGCGCATGGGCTACGAACTGGCCGACGGTCCGGAGATCGAGGACGACTGGCACAACTTCGAGGCGCTGAACTTCCCGCCGCACCATCCGGCGCGCGCCATGCACGACACCTTCTACTTCCCGGATGGCCGGCTGCTGCGTACGCATACCTCGCCGGTGCAGGTGCGCTACATGCGCGAGCGCCAGCCGCCCTTTCGCATGATCGCCATCGGCAAGGTCTACCGTTCGGATTCCGATCAGACCCACTCGCCGATGTTCCACCAGATGGAGGGGCTGCTGATCGACGAGACCAGCACCTTCGCCGATCTGAAGGGCACGCTGAAGCAGTTCGTCGATGCCTTCTTCGAGCGCGACTTCGCGATGCGCTTCCGCCCCAGCTACTTCCCCTTCACCGAGCCCTCGGCCGAGGTCGATATCCGCTGGGACCGCGAGGACGGCAGCGAGCGCTGGCTGGAGGTGCTGGGCTGCGGGATGGTGCATCCGAACGTGCTGCGCGCCTGCGGCATCGACCCCGAGCGCTACACCGGCTTCGCCTTCGGCATCGGCATCGAGCGCTTCGCCATGCTGCGCTACGGCGTTGGCGACCTGCGCAGCTTCTTCGAGAACGACGCTCGCTTCCTGAAGCAGTTCACCTGAGGCGAGCTGCGGGATTCGGGGTTGGGGATTCGGGATTTGTAAGCCGCAGCGCGCTTCGCGCGCGCGGCCACTGATGGACACAGGCAATGAAGTTTTCCGAGAACTGGCTGCGCGAACACGTGACTGTCGAAGCTTCGCGCGAAGAACTCGCGGCCAGGCTGACCGCGATCGGGCTGGAGGTCGAAGAGATCACCCCGCTGGGCGAGGGCTTGGCCGGCGTGGTGGTGGCGCAGATCGTGGACTGCGCGCGCCATCCCGAGGCCGACCGCCTGCAGGTCTGCACGGTCGATACCGGCAGCGGCACGGTGCAGATCGTCTGCGCCGCGCCGAATGCGCGGCCCGGGCTGAAGGCGCCGCTGGCCACCGTCGGTGCCGAGCTGCCGGGCGGGCTCACGATCAAGCCGGCCAAGCTGCGCGGCGTCGAGAGCTTCGGCATGCTCTGCTCGGCCAAGGAGCTCGGCGTCGATGCCGATGCCTCGGGCCTGATGGAGCTGCCGGCCGACGCGCCGGTGGGCGCGGCGTTTGCCGACTATCTCGGCCTGCCCGACGCCAGCATTGAGATCAAGCTGACCCCGAACCGCGCCGACTGCTTCGGCGTGCGCGGCATCGCCTTCGATGTCGCCGCTGTCCTGGGTGCGAACGTCAACCCGCTGGAGGTGCCGGCCGCTGCGGTCGAAAGTGCCGATGCGCTCACGGTTGAGTTGAACGCGGGCGCAGCCGCGCCGCGCTACTGCGGCCGCGTCATCGAAGGCGTCGATGCCGCAGCCCCCACGCCGCTGTGGATGGCCGAGCGCCTGCGCCGCTCCGGCATCCGCCCGATCAGCCTGCTGGTCGACGTCACCCAGTACGTGATGCTGGAGCTGGGCCAGCCCATGCACGCCTTCGATCGCGCCACCCTCAAAGGCCCGGTCGGCGTGCGCCCGGCCCGCGCCGGCGAGACGCTGAAGCTGCTGGACGAGCGCGAGGTCGCGCTGGACGAGGGCTTCCTCGTCATCACCGACGCCGACCGCGCGGTTGCGCTGGCCGGCATCATGGGGGGGGGGGATACCCGCGTCACCACCGACAGCCGCAGTGTGTTCCTCGAGAGCGCGCACTTCGCGCCCGAGGCCATCATCGGCCGCGCCCGCAAGCTGGGCATGCACACCGATGCCTCGCACCGCTTCGAGCGCGGCGTCGATCCCGAATTGCCGCGGCTGGCGCTGGAGCGCGCGACCCAGCTGATCCTGGCGCATGCCGGCGGCAAGGCCGGCCCGGTGACCGAGGCTGCGCTGCCCGAACACCTGCCCCTGCCCAAGGCCGTGCGCCTGCGCCGTGCGCGGCTGGCGCGCGTGCTCGGCGTGCACATCGCCGACGCGGAAGTCGAGCGCATCCTTCGCGCGCTGGGCATGCGGGTCGAAGCCTTCGACGGCGCGGCCGATGAGCCCGTCGATGCCCTGCGCGGCTCGCACATCGGCGGCGGCTGGTGGGTCACGCCGCCCTCGCGGCGTTTCGACATCGCCATCGAGGAAGACCTGATCGAAGAGGTGGTCCGCATCCACGGCTACGAGGCCATCCCGACCAGTACGCCGACCGGCGCGATTCCATTGGCCATGCCCAGCGAGACCCGTCTGGGCGATGCCGAGCTGCGCCGCGCGCTGGCGGGACGCGGCTACCGCGAGGCGATCTGCTTGGCCTTCGTCGAGCAGGCCCTGCTCGAGCGCTGGGGGCTCGCGGCGGGCTCGATCGCGCTGGCCAATCCGCTCAGCGCCGAACTCGCGGTGATGCGCACCGGCCTGCTGCCGGGCCTTGTGCAGGCGCTGGCGCACAACCGCGACCGCCAGGAATCACGGCCGCGCCTGTTCGAACTGGGACGCGTCTTCCAGCAGGGCGCGGCTGGCCCGGTTGAAACCCTGCGCTTCGCCGCCGCCGCCTGCGGCCGCGCCGAGGCCGAGCAGTGGGGCCTGCCGGCGCGCGCGCTCGACTTCTACGACGTGAAGGCCGACCTCGAATCCGTGCTGACGCTGGCCGGGGATCCGGCTCGCGTCGAGTTCCGACCGACCACGGCTGCGTTCCTGCATCCGGGGCGCGGTGCCGATGTGTGGCTCAAGGGCCGCAGCATCGGCTGCATCGGCCACCTGCACCCGGCCCTGGCCAAGGCGCTCGACCTCGATGAGGAAGTGGTGGTGTTCGAGGTCGAGCTGGCACCGGTGCTGGAGCGGGCGCTGCCGCGGGCCCAGCCGGTCTCGCGCTTTCCTTCCGTTCGTCGGGATATCGCCGTGCTCGTCGCCGAGCAGCACCCGTGGTCGGCGCTCGAAGCCTGCCTGCGGAGCGCGCTGGAAGGCCGCGTGCAGGCCATCCAGCTGTTCGATCAGTACCAGGGCAAGGGCATCGAGCCGGGCTTCCGCAGCCTCGCTATTGGCTTGATTTTGCAGGACGTTTCACGCACCCTCATGGATCAGGATGCGGACCAGGCCATCGCCGATGCGGTGGCGGCGCTGTCCAGGACGTTCGGCGCCACGCTCAGGGGGTGACATGGCACTGACCAAGGCCGAGATGGCCGAGAAGCTGTTCGACGATGTCGGCCTCAACAAGCGTGAGGCCAAGGAATTCGTCGATGCCTTTTTCGATGTGTTGCGCGACGCGCTGGAAACCGGCCACCAGGTGAAGCTGTCCGGTTTCGGCAATTTCGATCTGCGCAAGAAGAACCAGCGGCCCGGCCGCAATCCGAAGACCGGCGAGGAGATCCCGATCTCCGCGCGCACCGTGGTCACTTTCCGTCCGGGTCAGAAGCTGAAGGAGCGCGTGGAAGCCTATGCTGGATCCGGGCAGTAACGCCGAACTTCCGGCCATCCCGGCCAAGCGCTACTTCACCATCGGTGAGGTCAGCGAGCTGTGTCGCGTCAAGCCGCATGTGCTTCGCTACTGGGAGACCGAGTTCCCCAGCCTGAAGCCGGTCAAGCGGCGTGGCAACCGCCGCTACTACCAGCGCCAGGACGTGCTGACCATCCGCCAGATCCGTGCGCTTCTCTACGAAGAGGGCTTCACGATCACCGGCGCGCGCCAGCGTCTCGAGGCCGACGGGCAGCGTCCCAGCGTGCTGGCCAACGACAGCTCGCTGCAGATCCTGCGCGAGGTGCGCATGGAGCTGGAGGCGGTGCTGGAGCTCTTGAAGTCCTGAAGATCCTTCCTGCGCAGCGAAGATCGCTGCGCAGTCGAGACAAGTCCACAACTCTCGTCTATACTTTCGCGCTCTGTGCGGTCGCGGCCTTGACGCCCACGCCCAGATTGCAGCACTGATCGGAATCGCGTCGGGGCGTAGCGCAGCCTGGTAGCGCATTTGCCTGGGGGGCAAAGGGTCGTCGGTTCAAATCCGGCCGCCCCGACCATCCGATCCACCCTCCGCTTCATCTTCTTTTGTTCGGAACCGTCGCGCCCACGACTGGCGCGTTCGCGGTGTGCGCGTCCTGCTCGCGCGTGCGGGCCAGTCGGCGAGCGAGCCGCTACACTCGCGGGCTTCGTCCACCGAGCGAGCCCCTGCGATGCGCACACTCTTCCCCGCAATCGAGCCTTACGCCAGCGGCGAGCTGGCGGTGTCCGAGCGTCACACGCTCTATTTCGAGGAGTGCGGCAACCCCGAGGGCAAGCCGGTGGTGATGCTGCACGGCGGCCCGGGCGGCGGCTGCAGCGCGAAGATGCGGCAGTTCCATGACCCCGCGAAGTACCGCATCGTGCTGTTCGACCAGCGCGGCGCTGGACGCTCACGCCCTCACGCGGATCTCGTCGACAACACCACCTGGGATCTGGTCGCCGACATCGAGCGCCTGCGCAAGCACCTCGGCATCGAGCGCTGGCAGGTATTCGGCGGCAGCTGGGGCTCGACGCTGGCGCTGGCCTACGCGGAGACCCATCCCGAACGCGTCACCGAGCTTGTGCTGCGCGGCATCTTCATGCTGCGGCGCTGGGAGCTCGAGTGGTTCTACCAGGAGGGTGCCTCGCGCCTGTTCCCGGACGCCTGGGAGCAGTATCTGAAGCCCATCCCCGAGGTCGAGCGCGCGGACCTGATCAGCGCTTATCACCGTCGGCTTACTTCCAGCGACCCTGCTGTGCGAGTGGCGGCGGCCCGCGCCTGGTCGGTGTGGGAGGCCGCCACCAGCTTCCTGCACCAGGACCCCGACTTCATCGCCTCACACGAGGCCGACGACTTCGCACTGGCCTTCGCGCGCATCGAAAGCCACTACTTCGTCAACGGCGGCTTCTTCGAGGTCGAGGACCAGCTGCTGCGTGACGTTGGCCGCATCCGCCACATCCCGACGACGATCGTGCATGGCCGCTACGACGTGGTCTGCCCGATCCAGAACGCCTGGGACCTGAAGCGCGTCTTCCCCGAGGCCGATCTGGTGATCACCGCCGATGCCGGCCACTCCGCCTTCGAGCCGGCCAATGTGGATGCGCTGGTGGCCGCGACCGAGCGGTATGGGTGAGAGCCGGGATTCGTGATTGGGGATTCGGGATTCGTGAAGCGGGCTTCGCGAGTCTCGATCCAGCGGTAGTTCTCCTCCCTATGGGAGTCCCGCTCTGTAGAGAGTGATTCGGAGGCAACGATCGGCCGCCGGTGGCCTTGGCTGGCCATCAGAGCCTGAGCGAAGCGCAGGCAAGAGTCTCAGAGGTGGCGTCCCGACCTACGCGCTAGCGCTCTCGAGCTGCTCTCCGCTGGAGCGGTTCGGGGCCGCAGGTTGGCTGCTGGTGGCAGCCGATGCTGCCCGCAGGCCGAGCGAAGCGACGGCCAGGGCTTGCGCGGGAAACGTTCGGAGCTACGCGATGCTCGATGTGCGTCAGCTTCGCTCGCATCCAGTCACAGTCGAAGCGACCAGCTGGCTGGCTGCACGCAGCTTCGCGCTGCATGCCTTGAGCCAGGCCCTTACATGCGTGCAAACACCGCCCCGTAGCCCGGCAGCTCCACGCTGCCCTCGCGCAGCGCGCCGCCGACCAGACCGTGTCCATCGAGCAGCTGCGCGCTCTTCGCTTCGTCCAGCGCGAGCGCCTGCGGCGCGTCACTCAGGTTGAACATGCACAGCAGACGCTCGTCATCGAGCTGACGTTCGAAAGCCAGCACAGGCTCTGCCGTCGCCAGCATGCGCACCTTGCCCCAGCGCAGTGCCGCTAGCCCACGGCGGAACGCCATGAACCGACGGAAGCGCTGCAGCGGCGAGCTGTCCGAGGTTTCCTGCGTTTCCACGCTCAGTGGCAGATGCTCAGATGGCACGGGCAGCCAGGGCTTGGCAACGGTGAACCCACCGCGCTCGACGCCGCGCCAGGGCATGGGCGTGCGGCAGCCGTCACGGCCCTTGAAGTTCGGCCAGAACGCGATCCCGTACGGATCCTGCAGCAGCTCGAAGGGGATCTCGGCCTCGGGCAGGCCCAGCTCCTCGCCCTGGTAGACGCAGATCGAACCGCGCAGGCTGCAGGCCATGGCGCTCAGCATCGGCGCCATGTGCGCCGGCGGCTGGCTGCCGCCCCAGCGGGTCACCACGCGCTGCGAGTCGTGGTTGCTGATCGACCAGCAGGGCCAGCCCTCGGTCATCTTCGCCTCGAGATCGTTCACCGTGCGACGCACGTGCTCGACGCTGAAGTCCGGCGTCAGCAGCTCGAAGCTGTAGCCCATGTGCAGCCGATCCGGGCCGGTGTACTCGGCCATGGTCTGCAGCGAATCCTCGGAGGAGATCTCGCCCAGCGCGGCCACTTCGGGGAACTCGTCCATCAGCGCGCGCAGGCGGCGCAGGAAGCCGATGTTCTCGGGCTGGGTGTTGTTGTACCAGTGGTACTGATAGGCGTAGGGGTTGTCGGGGCTGAAGCCGCGGCCGGTGCGCAGTTCCGCCGGCTTGGCCGGGTTGTCGCGCAGCTGGCGGTCGTGGAAGCAGAAGTTGATCGCGTCCAGCCTGAGCCCATCGACGCCGCGCTCCAGCCAGAAGCGCACGTTGTCGAGCGTGGCCTGCTGCACGTCGGGATTGTGGAAGTTGAGGTCGGGCTGGCTGACGAGGAAGTTGTGCAGGTAGTACTGCTCGCGACGAGGCTCCCACTGCCAGGCGCAGCCGCCGAACAGCGACAGCCAGTTGTTCGGCGGCGTGCCGTCGGGCTTAGGATCGGCCCAGACGTACCAGTCGGCCTTGGGGTTGTCGCGGCTCTGCCGGCTCTCCTTGAACCAGGCGTGCTCGATCGAGGTATGGCTCAGCACCTGGTCGATGATGACCTTCAGCCCGAGCGCATGCGCCTTGGCCACCAGCCGATCGAAATCGTCCAGCGTGCCAAACATCGGATCGACATCGCGGTAGTCGGCGATGTCGTAACCGAAGTCCGCCATCGGTGACTTGAAGAAGGGGCTGATCCAGATCGCGTCGACGCCGAGGCTGGCGACGTAGTCGAGCCGATCGAGGATGCCCGGCAGGTCGCCGATGCCGTCGCCATTGCTGTCCTGGAAGCTGCGCGGATAGATCTGGTAGATGACGGCGCCGCGCCACCAGGGGGCTGTGCTCATGTCGTGTTCCGGCGAGGTGTGGCCTGGCGGGCGAGTGCGAGCAGGCGAGGGGACGTGAAGTTGGCGCCAAGCTTAATCAGCGTGTGCTCCGACGCTGCCCGGCGTGCATACGTATTCATGTATCGCGGCCTGCGGCTCACGGCTTTTGTCGCATGTTCGACTGCAGCATGGTCGGCACGTTGTCCGCCTTCGGGGTTGCTGCAGCCCGCGCTGCAGCGATGCGCGCTCGCAGCAGAACGGAGGTGGGCGCCAAGGCTCACCGCTGCGGCGCGTGCAGGCGAATCCAGACCACAGCGGTGCGCGCGGGCAGGCTGAGGCGCAGCCGCGCGTCGGCGCCTCGCGCGCGCGACGGTGCCACTTCGACGATCGCCTCGCGGACGCGCCGATCCACGCCATCGGCAAGCGCAGGATGCAGTTCCCAATCCCCGGCAAGCTGTGCCTGGGTTTCCGAGTCCAAGGGCAGTTCAAGGCTTTGTGCCTGCGCGCTGGCATTCAGCGCGTACAGCACCGCCGCATGCGGGCTGTCGCGCAGGTCCTCGCCATCCAAGTGCGCGGCAATCACACCGGAGCGCGCATCGACCTCGAGGAAACGCAGGCGCTGCTGCACCTCCCGCGCCGAGCTCAGCCGCAGCAGCGGCGTCTGCGCGCGCAGTCGCAGCCAGTCGAGGAAGGCGCGGCGCGTGTAGTCGACCACCTCGGGCGAGGGCTTCAGCGTGGGATCCCCCAGCAGCTCGCGCAGTTGCGGCCAGTCCTTCGCGTTGTCCCAGGCTGGCGGAAGGCCGCGGCCAAAGCCATTGTCTGCGCCGCTGTAGTCGAGCCGGTTGAAGTGGTCGCCACTGTCGTAGCTGTTGCGGTCCAGCGACTTGCTGCGCAGGACTTCGACGCCGGCATGGAAGTAGGGCACGCCCTGGCTCAGCAGGTTGAAGGCCATGCCCAGCACCTGCACCCGCGCACGCTCCTCGGCCGTCGTCGTCTGCGGCAGGCGCAGCGCGTTGATGTCGTACAGGGTCTGGTTGTCGTGGTTCTCGACGTAGTTGACGACCTCGTTGGGCGAGGCCACGTAGCCGGCGGGCTGGCCCGCGTAGTCGAACTCGGCCAGCGTCCGCTCCACACCGTCGCTGCCGCGCATGCGGTAGTCGCGCAGGGTGCCGGCGAGGCCGACACGGACGAGGTTGGCTGTGGAGCCGGGATTCGGGATTCGGGATTCGGGATTCGGTAGCGCTGCGTTTCTGCTCGACGCAAGCGTCATTGACGCGGCGTCTTCCAGCCCCTCTCCCCTTGTGGCAAGCAGAGGAGAGCGCGTGTCGGCTGCCTGCGGCAGCCGACGCTCTTCGGAGCCCGAGCGAAGCGAAGGCAGGGTGGTGAGAGGGGGAGAACTCTCGCGATGCGCCGCCCCCTCTGCCCCGGCCCCTCTCCCACCAGGGGAGAGGGGAGGTAAAGCTGGCTCGGCAGGCGCCATCGACTCCCCATTCCCGATTTCCGATTCCCGGCCCTCAACCCACCCGTTCAACCATCCATACGCGGTGCGAAGTTCAGCCCCGGACGTCGCTGCGCCGCCACCGCGCAGAGCATCGCGCGCGCGGTCGCTGAAGGTGGCGATGCCGCTGCCGGGCAGGCTCAGCTGGCTGGCCTGCTCGAATCGCTTGCCATCGGCGACCTCGCCGAAGTTCCAGCCCTCGCCGATGATCGGGATGCGCTTGCCGGCCGCCGCATCGACCGCGCGCATCAGATCCAGCATCACCGCCTTCGGCTGGTGACCCATCAGGTCGAAGCGGAAGCCGTCGATGCGGTAGTCGCGCGCCCACACCACCGTCGAGTCGATCATCAGCCGCGCCATCATCGCGTGCTCGGTGGCGGTGTTCTCGCAGCAGGTGCTGCGCTCGATCGCGCCCTTGGCATCGAGCCGGTGGTAGTAGCCCGGCACGATCCGGTCCAGCACCGACTTCGCGTGCTGGCCGGCGTGGCTGGTGTGGTTGTAGACCACGTCGAGCCCCACGCGCAGGCCCAGCGCATGCAGGGCCATCACCATCCGCCGCAGTTCGCGGATGCGCACCGCACCGTCGCGCGCGTCCGAGGCATAGCTGCCCTCGGGCACGGTGAAGTGCTGCGGGTCGTAGCCCCAGTTGAAGCAGTCCTCGTGCTTGACCGCGCCGATGCTGGCCTGCTGCTGTTCGCCGTCCGCCGGCCCCATCACCACCGGCGTCACGCAGCCGGTCTCGGGAATCGTGCTGATGTCGTAGACCGGCAGCAGGTGCACGTCGGTGAGCCCTGCATCGGCCAGCGCACGCAGGTGGCGCATGCCGAGGCTGTCGCGCTGGGCGAAGCCTAGGTAACGGCCGCGGTGCTGCGGCGGCACGCTCGCATCGTCGCGCGAGAAATCGCGCACGTGCAGTTCGTACAGCACCATGTCGACGTTGTGCCCAGGGGCCGGCGGCCGCGGATGCGCGTCCCAGCCCTCGGGCTTGAAGCGCGCATCATTGAGATCGACCACCATCGCCCGCTGGCCATCGGCGCCCAGCCCCAGTGCATAGGGGTCGGTGACGCGGTTGCGCACCAGGCCAAGACCGGGCACGAACACGTCGACCAGATAGCTGTAGTAGCTGCCCACCGCCGCCTCGGGCAGGCGCGCCGACCACACGCCGCTCGTGGCGTCGAGCTGCAGCGTGCGCGTCGAGCTGGCGGCGGCCTCGCCATCCTCGAACACGCAGACGGCCACCGACCGTGCGGTGGGGGCCCATAGCGCGAACTTCGTGGCATCGGGACTTGTCAGTGCGCCGAGCGGCGCATCGAGTGCCGCCGCGTAGCGATCATCGAGGGCGGCGGCGTGCTGCACGCGGGTCATGGCCTGCACGCGGCCCTCAGCATCGAGGGCAGCGAGCAGCAGATCGCCGCGCAGCAGCCCGGCGATGTCAGTGCCCTCCGGCAGCGCGAACTCCGCGCCATCGCCGAACCAGGCGAAGCGCTGCTGCTGCGCGGGCGGCAAGGCCTCGGTCACCACCGTCAACTCAAGCCGTGCCACTTCGGGGTCGGGGCGTCGATCAGCATCCAGCCGGATCGCGGTGTCGGCATGCAGCAGCACGATCTCGGCGCCGGTGGGCGCCTGCGGCCAGCGCAGCCTCTCGGCATCCAGCCAGATCGCCGTCGCTGCGGCTGGCAGATCCGAGCGCGTCAGAACGCGGAAGTGGCCCGGCGCGTTGCAGTCGGCGCGCAGGCGGTCCTCGGCCTGTGCCGCCAGAGGCAGGCCTATCAGCAGGCCGACGCACAGCAGGCGACTTGCGGCCTTCGCAATGGCATTCAGTGGCAGGTGTCGCGCAGTCGCGCACGCGGAGCCGTTCATGGGGCTTGGCATCGAGGCGCTCCCTCAAGCGGTGGTCCGCGACGATGCCAGACGGCGAGGTCGAGCGGCTTCGCCTGCATACGTATGCCTCGCAGCTGCAGCACGGAATGTCGCGTCCGCGCCGCTAGGATCGGGGGGGGCGTTCACCCTGAGGCGCACCGATGCCATCGACTGCGGTTGCTACGAGGCCGAGCTGCGCACGGTTCGCTTCGGCGGTGTTCGCTGTGCTGCTCGCGGCCGGCGGTATTGGCTACGCGATGCGCGCGCCCACAGGCCATGGCGCGGCGACCCCAGGTGGCGATGTGCAGGCTGCCGATCGCGATGCGCCTGAAGCCAGCGCACAGGTCGACGCCGCGCGCTTCTTCGAGGCCATGGCGATCCGCATCGCGCCCGGCGAGCGCGCCCAGTTCGTCGCCGGCGACAACCGCGCGGGCTACTACGAGGGCTGGACGCATGGCCATCGCGGCGGCCTTGGCTATCGGATCGGCGAGCTCAGCCTGTACGAAGACCGCGTGGCCTACGTCGATGGACAGCGCCTGCCGAGAGAATCCGCGCGCGGCGAATCCGTGTATCCCTACGGCCACTGCGTCGAGCATGCGAACGCGCGCGACTGCCTGCTGCTGCACTCCGGCCGCGCCGCGCTCAGCCTGCGGCTTGAGTCGGACAGCGCGGCCGAGCTCGCCCTCGAACCGCTGTGGAGCGCGGCGCTGGCGGGCTATCGCGTCGAGCTACTGGACGACGTACTGCTGCTGGTGCCGCCGACGGCCACGCCCGAAGACGGGCATCCGGACTGGATTGCACTCAGTGCGGACGCAGCGCTGCGCAGGGATGCGACGCCATCCGCGCAGGGCGACGTGCTGCCGCTTCGACTGGGTCGCACCACGCCGGGCACGCGCCTCACCCTGCACATCGCCTATGCTGATACGCGCGACGCAGCCATCGCCGCCGCGCGCGAACTGGCCGAGCACGACAGCTGGCAGCAGCAGCTTGAACTGCAGCACCAGCGGCTGGGTCGCGCCCTGCTGACCACGCCGGATGCCGACTTCAACCGCGCCCTGCTCTGGGCGCAGGCCAGCGCGCACAGCTTCGTGGTCGAGCAGTACGGGCCGGGCATCTGGGCCGGTCTGCCCTGGTTCCGCGACAACTGGGGGCGCGACACCTTCATCGCGCTGCCGGGCACCTTGCTGGTCTCGGGCCGCTTCGATGAGGCGCGCGCGGTGCTCGATGCCTTCGCAGCGCGCCAGCAGCGCGCCCCGGGTTCACCGGACTACGGCCGCGTGCCGAATCGCGTGGCAACGAACCAGCCGACCATCTACAACACCGTCGACGGCACGCCCTGGCTGCTGCGCGCGGGGCTCGAGTACGTGCGCTACAGCGGCGATGTCGGGTTCGCCGATCGGCTGATCGACCTCGCGCGCATCTATGTCGAAGGTGCGCAGCGGCATCTCGACGCCGAAGGCCTGCTGCGCCATGCCGATGCCGACACCTGGATGGATGCGCGCGTCTACGAGAACGGCCCCGCCTGGTCGCCCCGCGGCGATCGTGCGGTCGAGATCCAGGCGCTGTGGATCACTGCGCTGGAGAGCGCCGCCGAGCTGGCCGAGGCGCGAGGGCAGGGTGGCGAGGCCGCGGTGTGGCGCGCCCAGGCGCAGCGGGCGCGCAGCGCGGTGCTGGATCGCTTCGTGGTCGGCGAGCGCGTTGCCGATCGCCTGCGGCCCGATCGCAGCGCCGACCTCGCGCGTCGGCCCAACGCTCTGATGCTGATCAGCGTGCCCTGGTCACCCATCCTCGATGCGGCGGCCGAGGCCCGGCTGCTGCGCGACAGCGTTGAGCATCTGCTGGTCCCCTACGGCATGGCCTCGCTGGAGCCCGCGCATCCTTGGTTCCATCCGCGCCATGAGTCCCTCCGCCACGGGCAGCCTGAGCTGCACCACAAGGACGCGGCGTATCACAATGGCACGGTCTGGGGCTGGAACGCGGGCTTTGCCATCACCGCCCTCAATCGCCACGGCCAGCAGGAGCTCGCCTGGCGACTGACCCGCGAGCTGTCGCGACAGATCCTTCATGTCGGCACGCGCGGCAGCATGAGTGAGCTGCTCGATGCCGCGCTTGGCGAAGACGGCCAGCCGGTGCCCTCGGGCACCTATGCGCAGTCCTGGAGCGTGGCCGAGTTCACCCGCAACGCCTGGCAGGACTACCTCGGCGTTCGCCCCGATCTGCTGCACAACACCCTGCGCTTCGTCCCCGCGCTGCCGGGGGTGTGGACCGACACCGAGGCGCGCATCCCGTTCGGCGAAGGCGAGACGCTGGGCTTGAGGATCGAGCAGGTGGAGGCGCGCCAGCGCTGGCGCTTCGAGGGCCTGCCGCGACAGGCGCGTCGAATCGAACTCGATCTGCCGCGGGCCGAGGGCGGGCGCGTGCGCGTCGGCTTCGAGCTGGGATCGGCTGCGCGTGAACTGGTCTGGGACGGGCGCGAGGCAAGGCTCGATGATCAGCCGCTTGAACGGACCGAGGTGCTGGCCTCGACGCGCGGCCTGCTGCAGGGCCTCGACTTCGCGACGCCACCCGGCGCCGAGCCTGCACGCTATCCGATGACCCGCGAGGTCGATGGCCTGCGGCGGCGGATCCTCGATGTCGCAGAGGCCAAGGAGCCGCTGTGATGAGCGACCGCGCTGCGCTCTCAGACTTCGCCGGTCCCGCGGGTTTCGCCGCTGCCCTCGCCCCGCCGAGCCTGCAGCAGCCTCGCCGTGGCATCGGACAGGTGCAGGTGGATGTCGGTTTGCGGGAACGGAATGTTGTAGCCCGCTTCCGGCAGGCCGCGATGCACGGCCTCCAGCAGGTCCGAGCGCGCCTGCGCGAAGTCCGGCGTGTTGACCCAGGCGCGCAGCACCAGATTGACGCTGCTGTCGGCCAGCGCATCGACCACGACCTCGGGCGCAGGCTCAGTCAGCACGCTGGGGTGCGACCTGGCGAAGCCCAGCAGCACTGCGCGCGCGCCGCGGATGTCGTTGCCGTAGTCGACGCCGACCGGAATGTCGACGCGACGCTGCGCCTTGGCGGTGAAGTTGATGATCGGGCTGGCGGTGATCTGGCCGTTGGGCAGGGTGATCTCGTGGTTCTGGAAGCTGCGCAGCACGGTCTGGAACAGGCGCACCTGCTCGACCACGCCGGTGATGCCGGCGATCTCGACCACGTCGCCGGTGCGGAAGGGCCGCAGCACGATCAGCATCACCCCGGCTGCGATGTTGGACAGCGAATCCTTCATCGCCAGGCCCACGGCCAGGCCGGCTGCGCCCATCACCGCCAGCAGCGAGGTCGGCGGCACGCCCAGCGCATCCAGAGCGGTGATCAGCACCAGCACCAGCACGGCTGCATGGGCCACATTGCCGAAGAAGTTGGCGAGGATGCCCTCGACGCGAGCGCGCTCCAGCAGCCGCCGCAGCGCATTCGACAGCCGCCGCGCCAGCCACAGCCCGACCAGCACGATCGCCAGCGCCGCGCTGATCTTGAGGCCCCAGAACGTGGCCAGCCCCATCCAGTCGATGCCGCTACCGGCTCTGATCAACTCCTGCATCCGCTTTCCTCCCTGAGGCGCGCGGCCGCGAGCTGCGGCGCGCAAGACGCAACACTGTAGAAAACCCGACCTTAGATCAGCGTTATCGAGTCGCGCCCGCGGGGCAGGAGGAAAGCGCAGCCATGCATCCACTCACTCTGTTCTTGCGCAGTCGTGTGCTGTTGGCTGGGCTGTTGATGAGCTGCCTGCTGATCAGCGGCCTTGTGGCAGCCGATCCGCTGCCGGCGGTGGAGTCCGGCCGCATCGAGCGCATCGAGTTCGCTCCGGCGGGTCTTGCGGCGCGTAAGGTCGATGTCTGGCTGCCGTCCGGCTATCCGGACGATGCGCCCTACGCCACCCTGTACATGCATGACGGGCAAATGCTGTTCGACGCCAGCACCACTTGGAACGGGCAGGCATGGGAGGTGGAGCGAACCGCTGCGCCACGGATTGCCTCGCGCACGCTGCGCCCCTTCATCGTGGTCGGCATCTGGAATGCCGGCGAGCACCGCTATCGCGACTACCTGCCGCAGCGCGTGTTCGAGGCCATGCCCAAAGCCGCACGCGCGCGCTGGCGGGCGGCAGAGCGCGAACCGGGGCAAGCGCTGTTCGCCGGGCCGCCCGCCGCCGATGCCTATGTGAGCTTTCTCGTGGTCGAGCTGCGCGAGGCGATCGAATCACGCTACGCGGTCTCTCGCGCATCGCAGGATCGCTTCCTGATGGGCTCCAGCATGGGCGGGCTGATCAGCCTGTACGCGCTGCTGGAGCGCCCACAGGACTTCGGCGGCGCGGCGGCCATGTCAACGCATTGGCCGGGCGGCTTCGATCCCGAGGACGACAGCTTCGCGAAAGCAATGCGCGCCTATCTGCGTGAGCGCCTCCCGCGGCTGGATCGGCAGAAGATCTGGATGGACCACGGCACCGAAACCCTGGACGCGCTGTATCCACCCCTGCAGCGGGAGGTCGATGCCGTGTTCCGCGCCTCGCGGCTGCCGCCGGCGCAATGGCAAAGCCGCGCCTATCCCGGCACGGACCACAGCGAGCAGGCCTGGGCCGCGCGACTCGCCGACCCGCTGCGCTTCCTGCTGGCGCCGGAATAGGGTGGGCCCTAGCCCACCATGGCGCGAACTCTCGCCCCGCTACCCGTTATCCGTCATACGTCATCCGCAATTCGCCTGCCGCGACCTGCAGAGAAAAGAGCCGTGACGGTCCATCTTCCGATTGCTGCTGGCTAAGCGGTTCCCGCTGTTCGCGCTTCTGATTGCACCACCGGCTTGCCCCTGGTTGTTTCTCGCGGCACCGTCGAAAGCCCTGCGAGAGTCCGCATGCCGTTGCCGTTGCCGCTGCCGTTGCTGTTTGCTTTCCGCCCGCACTCCAGCGTCACCTCGACGCGTGTACCCGCACTCCCGGTCGTCCGCCCATGTTCAATCTGAATCCCACGCGCCGCACCGTTCCCCTGCATGACGGCCACGTCTGCCTCGTCTTCGACGACGTGCTGCTCGATCCGCAGGCCTGGATCAACACCGCGATCCAGCACCGCGCGCGCTTCGTCGAAGGTGCCTGGAATGCGTACCCAGGCCCGGAACTGCCGCTGGCCGCCGAGGTCACCGATCGCCTCTGCGACTTCTTCGCCCTGCATGCGCGCGCCGCGCTCGGCGCCCGCCGCACCCTGCGCGCGCACAGCCGCTTCGCCCTCGTCACCCGCCCGCCGGAGACGCTCCCGCCCTGCCAGCGCTTCTGCCACCGCGACCGCCTGAGCAGCGAGCCCGGCACCGTGGTCGCGGCCAGCGTGCTCTACCTGTTCGATCGGCCCGAACTGGGCGGCACCAGCTTCTACCGCCCACGCCGCCCCATGCCCGAGATCGAAGCCCTGGTGCAGGACTCGGTGCGCCTCGCGCCCCAAGACTTCAACGCCCGCTATCCCGACATCGCCCCTGGCTACATGCGCGAAGGCAACCTCTGGTTCGAGCACATCGCCACCGTGCCGCCGCGCTACAACCGCCTGATCGTTTACCGCGGCGACCTGTTCCACAGCGGCGACATCGCCCGGCCCGATCTGCTGAGTTCCGACCCAGAGCAGGGGCGGCTGACGGTGAACGGGTTTTTTACCTGTCGGGCGGCGTTGGGGTAGGGCTGGCGACTCCGCTTACGAAGCGGATTGTCGGTGCTGGTGCGAAAGCAGGCATCGGAGATCCGCTCCAGGGGGCTCTGCCTTTCAGCGCGGTGGCGCACATGGGGAGCCAAGTGGAAGCTGTCAGGTCCGCGGCATTCGTCCTGCGCAGCCGCCTGGGTGGCTCGCGGCGTGTGGTTCGCGGCGAATCAGTCGTGCCCTGGAGTGCCCTGCTGCGCCCGCCCGGCCGTTCTTCCTAGGCTGCGCACCAGGCGTCACGCTGAGGTCGATGCCGGGTGCTCTCATCCTCAGCTTCTAGCGCTGACAGGTCACCCGCCGTCGCCTTTCGAACGGGCAGCGACCCTTCCCATCTGAGGGGAGGGGCTGCCGAAAAGAGTCAGTACAACTCCTACCCCCTGCAGCGCGGATGGCCGATATCCGACGCCCATCGGGCGTCGTAGCGTCCGCATTGACTTCATCGGACCGCGTCCGTACCGTGCGCGACCAACTTTCTGCACTTGCGGATTTCAAAGGTTTTTCCAGCGACTTTCGCTGATTTCGGGGGAATCATGGCGACCTGTTTCCGGCACGTCCGACTTTCGGTCGTGCTTTTCTGCGTGCTTCTGCTCCTTTGCTGCCCGTCTTTCGCAGCGGCGAGCGCGCGGCAAGCCGCGGCAGAAGAGCGCTGGACCTGTGTCGACTACTCCCTCGTGCCGGCTCTCGCGGTGTTCCGCTCGGACTCGGGCGAGCATGTCGTGGTGCCTGGGGAAACGCTGCCAGGCAGCGAAGCCCGCCTGGAGGGGCTGTCGGAGGCGGGGGCCACGCTCAGCGTGGTGTCAGCTGACGGACGTCCGCTGCGACTGCTGCTGTCGCGCGGGGAGCAGATCGATCTGCGGGAGGTTCTGGGGGCGCTGAGCGACTCGCTGGACTCGACCCATCCGAGTGCGGCCGTGCATGGAGAGTCCGGTCATGCTCAGTGAGGCAAGCCACGTGGGCGCGCGGCGAACGCTTGCGGTCGCGATGCGTGATTGCGCCTCGCTGGCTGGCAGCTGCCTGCGCGCCTTGCTCGCGGGTGCGCTCGCCCTGACGGGTTCTGCCCAGGTGGCGGGAGCGGCGCCCGCGTCTTTCTCCCCCTTGCCGCTTCCCACCGCCTGTACAGAGCCGGTGCAGCCGGCCCTGCTGAAAGAAAAGTCCTCGAGTTCGCCTGTTCGCTTACTCGGTCTTGCAGGCAGTGTCTACACCGCAGAGCTTGCTGGCACCTACGACCGCGGACAGCCCGCGCCGCGCGCCGCCTTGGCGTCCCGACTCATCGAGACGTCGGGTGAGGATGTCGACTTCATTGTCGTCTTCACGAGCTTCGAGTTTTCAACCGGCGATGCGCTCGCCTTTTACAACCCGATCCGCAACGACGTCCGTGGTATCGGGCTGCCGATCTTCGATCATTCCGCATTGTTCGGTAGCCCGGGCCGGCTGCAGGGTTATGTGGACATGGCGGCGGTCGACCGCTACAGCCTCAACACTCAGGATCCTGACTACCGCACGCCCCTGAACATCCTCAGCCACGAGCTGATGCACCGCTGGGGCGTGAGTGTCCGCTACCGCTCGGAGGACGGTCAGATCCGTACCGATCTCATCGGGCGCGAAGGCTCGCATTGGAGTCTGCTGGCCGACACTGAAGCGTCGGTCATGTTCGGGGGGCGCTGGCAAGCGGAGGCGGACGGCGCGTTCAGGCTGGTGGAAGCCATGCAGCGTCTGTCCAAGTGGGACCTGTATCTCGCAGGACTAGCCGGTGTTGGTGAAGTCCCAGCCACCCGCTTGCTTCGGAATTCGGGGCTGGACGCCACGGAGCTGCCGGTCGTCGGGACTCGCGCTGGCGGCACGTTCGAGTCGGTGTCGCTGCAGCAGGTGATTGCTGTTGAAGGTGAGCGAGAGCCAACAGTCTCGGGAGCGCAACGGCATTTCACCGCGGCGCTGGTTCTCCTCGTTCGGCCCGGAGAATCTATAGACCCGGTGAAACTCTCGCAACTGCAGCGCTTTTCGCAGCGCTACGAGAGCTACTTCCAATCCATTACCGAGGGACGTGCAAGTCTCCGCTTTATCAATCAGGCGCCCGCCACTGCCGAGGCCGGGGCTCCTGAGCCGCTTCGAGGTTCGGAGCCATTTCTGCATCAGGACCCTGTCGGCAGAGCGCTGGCGTGGTTGAGGGCTCGCCAGCAGACGGATGGCGGCTTCGCCGACCGCCCAGCGACTGCGATACGCGACACTTCGTCGGTTCTGCGCGCAGTCCTGCAGGTCGAGCCTTCGTGGCCAGGTGCGGATGCTGCGCGCGCTTTCCTTCAAGGAAAGGCCGCCAACAACCAGGACGATCGCATCCGATTGACAGCCGTCGACGCTGTACCGACGCTGGAACCTGCCAGCGCCTTGCTGTCGGGATGGGCCGACAGCCCCTATGACCTGTCCCTGACGGCGGCACTCGACGCCGACTCCGGGTTCCTTATCGACGATATTCGCCAGGCCCTTCTGGGGCAGTTGCAGGGGCTGCAAGGCCCAGGTGGAGGCTTTTCAGTCGTCACCAACGGCGCTGCCCGCCTGCGCGCGTCGCTTCTTGCTGCGCGCGCGCTGTTGGCCTTCTGGCCCGAAGGGCACGCCTCGGCGGATGCCGCACGAGCTTGGCTGTTGAACCACCTGCTCGAGTTGCCATTGCAGGGCGCGAGATCAGCCAGCAGCAGTGAGCTGGCGGATGCGCTGGTTCTGGCCGGTGAGCTTCGCTTGCCGGAGTCGTTGCGGCTCCGTTTGCGCGCAGCACTTCAGGCTCGCCAAGGATCGGATGGCGACTGGGAGGGGAGCGTCTATACGACCGCAGTCGCAGCCCTTGCCCTCGCGCGCTTGAGTCAGCCGGACCTCGAATTGGTCACTATCTCTTCGCTGCCCAATGCGCCTCGCGCCGGTGAGCCCATCGCGCTGCAATCTCGCATTCGTAACGGTGGGGGCGTGGCCACGCCGGCGACCGCTTACCGTTGGCTTCGCGAGCGCTCGGATACGCCTGGGGCCTTCGAGGAGGTGTTCGTCGGTACTGTCCCGCCGCTGATGCCCGGCGAAGTCGCGCGAATCGAGGTTCAGGTTGAAACGCGCGCATGGCCCGCGATCAGCCGCCTGCGCCTGCAGCTTGACCCCGAGAACGCGCTGGTCGAGCTCAGCGAAGACAACAACCAGTTGGAGATGTCCCTGCAGCTGAGCGACCCGGGCACGGGCATCGATCCGGCGCTCGTGTCTGGTGAGCATGACTTCGATCCGCCCCGCTTGCGGAGACTCGGTGATGCGATTCGCTTGACCGGTCGCTTGCGCAACTTGGGCGGTGGTTTTGCCCAAGGCGTCCTCCTGAGGCTCGACAGGGTGGAGCCTGGGCAGCGCACTCTGCTGGCGGAACGGCGTCTCGACGTGTCTCCCAACTCGCAGGTGCCGTACACCCTGGACTTCAGCATCCAGTCCACAGGTGAACCTGCTCTGCAGCTCACCGTTGATCCGCTCGGCGAGTCGGAGGACCAAAGGCGTGAAAACAACGTGCTCGAACTGCGCTTGCCGGTTGAGGCGGGTGTCGATCTTGTCATGCAGCCAGACTCGCTTGAGCTTGAGCCCGGCACCGCCCGGGTTGGCTCGAATCTGAGCGTTCGCATCGCAAGCCGGAACCTGGGCAGTCGCCATTCGGGTGAGACCCATATCGAGCTGAGGCACATCGGCCCTGGCTCCACGGCTGTTCTTCAGCGCAGGCCCTTGCAGGTTGAGGCGGGCGCTACCAGCACAACGGAATTCGTCTGGCGACCCGATTCAGAAGGTCTCCATCGTCTGCAGATCGCGCTTGACCCGGATGCTCGAATCGATGAGTTAGACGAGAGCAACAACCTCCTTGAGATCGAGGTTGACGTCGTGCGTTCGGAAGGCATCGATCTCCTGATCGCTCCCGGAAGTTCCAGCATTGCTCCAGCTCAGCCCCTGCAGGGCAGGCCTTTGCGAGTCGACGCACAGGTGTCGAACCAGGGAGCGTTCGTTGCCGGTGAGTACTCGATTGCGCTGTATCTGGGTGATCCGCGCTCGGGCGGTCAGCGTCTCGCTGCGCAGGCGGGTCCACCGTTGTCTCCGGGCGCAAGCGCCAGCATAAGGTTGGATGTCGACGAGTTCCCCGCCCGCGGCGATGTTTCGCTGTTCTTGATGGTCGACAGCGAGCTTGCTGTTGCCGAGCTTGACGAGGGCAACAATTTCGGCGTGGTCGATGCGATTGCTCGCGCCATGGCGGACCTTGGCAGCACAGCCCAAGCCTTGACTCTGCAGCCTGAGGTGCCCCTTCCCGCCACGCCGGTCATTCTGCGAGCGGAGGTCAGCAACCTGGGCGAACAGCCCTCGCAGATCGCGCGAGCCCGACTCTTCGAACTGCGGCAAGGCGAATCGCATCCGGTCGCAGAAGCAATCGAGATTCCTGCTTTGGATCCAGGTGCCAGGTTCGAGGCGCGCTGGGAGTGGAGCATCGGCCAACAGGGGGCTGAGGGCCTGATCCTGCAACTGGACCCGGATCGGCTGGTGCCGGACGGCGATCGGAGCAACAACGAAGTCCAGTTCCCGCTCGTCGCAGAGGCCGACGGGGGCTACGCGCTGACGCCCTTCTTCTCGCCAAATGCAGATGGCATACGCGATCGTGCCTTGGTCGTCTTGCCGACCTCAGCGGCAGCCTTGAGTCGGGTCGATGTGCTGGATGCCGAGGGCAGGGCAGTGGCCCGGCTCGCGGACTTCGAGCCCCTGTCCAATCAACGGAGTCTCGCGGCTTGGGATGGCCTGGACTTCCGCGGGGAGGTTGCACCGGACGGCGACTACACCTTTCTGGCAGGAGACGCTGACGGCGCACCCCGTGCGAGCGTACGCGTGGTCTTGGACACCAACCGCCCGATGGCACTCGCTGCGGTGCAAGGGAACAACTCCGCAACGCGTCGTCTGCCCAGCTCGGTGAACGAATGGCAGGTGCCTGTCTCCGGGTCACCTGCTGAAGACTATCTGTACACCTTCGGCAACCGCGACAACAGCGCGCTCGTTCTGAAGCGAGGCATCGCGCGGACGCACGCCTACATGGGCGGTGTTGAGCCGGTGCTGAGTGCGCGCTGGCTGGAGAGGCACGCCGGCAACTCGGACGTGGATTCGCTGCTGATCGAGCCCTTTTCTGGACGCGAGCTGTTGTTTACCGCCAGCGGCCGACTCTGGGCGCAGGATGTCGAAGCCTTGGACCAGCCGCGTCTCATCACAGCCCTGCCTGTCACGGCAGGACCGCTACATCTGATGGCATGGGCTGGAACCCGACGCGCCGTGTTGCAGGATCGCCGCGGCGGGGCATTCTGGGTCGATCTTGATAGCGGTTCGGCCAGCGTCCTGCCGATCCTCGGCAATGAGCGGATCCAGCGGGTGTACGCCGAGGGCGTTCTGGTGGGGCGGGTGACAAATGACGAAGACGAGCTGATTCCCTCGCGCTTCCTTTCCTTCGACCCAACGCGATCTCCCGTTGAGCTTGGCCTGCAGTTCTGGGACGGGATTGACTGCTTCGCCCGCGCCGAATTTTCTGCTGACCAGCCCGTGCTTTTCTGGCATGCGCTTCGTGTCGAAGGGGAGTCGGTGACGTGGATCGACCTGCAGACCGGGGCTTCGCGCCAGCTCTTCAACGGGCCGAGGGGCGGATGTCCGGGCAATACTCCATCGCGCGGGACACGCGGCTCCAGCGCAGCGCTAGGCTTCGCGCAGGCGCGATTGCATTGGCTGGAGCCGCTTCGCCAGGCGATGTTGGTGGATCACGCGGCCGGGCAGGTCAGGTTCCTCAACTCGCTTGGACTGACAGTCGCCGATCACCCAGTCCCGCCGCCGTTGCGGGTCGGTGACTATAGCGGTGGGCAGGACAACTCGATTGTTCAGATTCGGAGAGGAGAAGCCTTCACTCAATCTCCCCAGTGCCCGGCTCGCCTGGCGCCTGACTGGTCCAGACTCTCGCGTTGGCGGCAGGTTGATCGCAGCACGTTCGATCCCCTGAGCCGCGAAGTTTACTTCTCTTCCGGCGAAGTTGTCCTGGATGCCGATCCGGCCGAGGTCGGCGACGAGCCGGGGCTCACCTACGGTCTGGTCTGCGAGGGAGCGGTTGACTACTTCGCGCTCTCGATCGAAACCGGCGAGCTTCGTCGCGTCGCATCGCAATCCGCCTGGGTGCTGCAGAGCTCGGAGGACCGAGCACAGTATCCAGTGGTGGCGGCAAGTGAAGGGCTGCCGCGGCTGCCTGCAGTCTGGCCGCGCTTCTTCCAGCGCGCAGGGGCGCATCTGCGAAATGACGGACGCGTCTCAGCCCTGGGGAGTATCGGCCCGGTGTGGGCGCGCGCGCCTCAACTGCTGGCCTCGATCCATGACGAAACCCGCTTGCTGCTCAGCGAATCGGCTGCAGGCGAGAATCCTCGCGCGAGTCACGTCAGCACCAGTTTCGATCGGCTGCGTGCGGATCTGCGCGCCTCGAGCAATGGGCGGTCGGTGACCCTGACAGGCTACGCGACGGACGCGAACCTCGACTATTTCCAGGTCGACTACGCCAGAGTCGACGCTCCCGAGGTCTGGCTTAGCCTGATGCCGCTAACGCGCCTGCAGATCCGGGGCGACGAGTTCATGACCTGGGCACCGCCGCAGGCAGGTGCCTACGTGTTTCGGCTTCGCGTTGTAGATCGCGCGGGCAACCGCCGCGATGCTCATGCGTCGGCCGAGCTCGCGTTCTCATCGCCGATCAGCAACGCGCGGACGGATCATCGCGCCTTCTCTCCAAACGGAGACGGAGTCAAGGACCAACTGCGGCTGGACTTCACGGTGACGCGTCCGACTGAACTCCAGTTCGTGGTTGTCGATGCCGCTGGCCGTACGGTGTTCACCGACGCGCGTACCTTCGGGGCCAACGCTCTCGGTGAGCAGCAGTGGGTTTGGAATGGCCAGGGCGCTTCGGGCGTAACCGTGGCTGACGGCGTCTACCGGGTCGAACTGTCAGCCGGCTTCGCTTTCCCGGTGGCGGTCGACACGGTCTTCCCGACCATCGCCTCTGCCTCGCTCACGTCTGCCTACCCGCCAGGACGCGCCGCAGCCCTCGTTTCGGATGCTGTCGATCTCAGAGGCAGCGCTGACATCACGCCAGAGCTTGATCTGTCTCTTGAGTTCCGGTCGGAGACGACTTCGGCATGGCGCCGACATCCCTCCACCTACTCGGATTCGATCCCGGGTGCGCGTCTTCGATGGCTCGAGTTGTTCGGTGCATCCTATCGCTGGGTCGCTGAGGACAGGGCTGGCAATGCGGTTCGACGCGAACTTGCTCCGGTGGAGCCCGCGCTCGCGCTGACCGGCCTCGACTCTGAGCAATTGCCGGCGGACTCCAGCTGGCAGGGGCACCCTTTTGCTGCCGTGCGCATGTCGGAAGTGCCCGAACACCGGCGTCCAGGCGCACAGGATGCTTCCAGACTTCTGCCCCACTCGGGCGTCTGGGTCCACTTCCGCTCGGGCCCCGATGCGCCAGAGGCCGTGCAGCTGGAAATCGCGCGAACAGCGGGACACGCCGACCCCGAGCGTGCACCTCTGGCATGGCGGGCGTTGCCACCGCAGAGCGTCGATGCGCTGGGCGAAGGGCGATTCCGCATCGAGGCGGATTTCAGCGACCTCGCAGCCAACGAGTCGGTGGCACTGCGTGTTCGCGTGCCCGACGCAAGCGGCAGCCGCGTCTCCAACGCGATGCGCTTCCACACGCCGCCCAGCGCTACGCTGACATGCACCCCAGAGCTCTTCGGCATGCACCTGAAGGTGGTGCTGCCGCGCGCTGCTGTGCGGGCGCGTCTGCGTGTCCGGCCTTCGCAGACACCCTCGCAGGAGATCGTCGTCGAAGGCATTGAGCATGAGCCCTTCGACGGCAGATCCATGCAGTGGGTGTTTCCGGGGCGATCCTCATATCCGGGCGCGGCCTTGGGGGTCGAACTCTGGTTCGAAGGATCGGCCGAGCCCTGGAGCCCTGAGCTTGAGGTGATCGACTGCGGCGGCTCGGATGATGGCGGTGAGCCCAGTGGCGAACTGGCCCTCTCGATCGGCCCATCGCCGGGAGTCGGGTGTGGCGCGCCGGTCAGCAATCGCGTGCATGTATGGCCGGGTCTGGGCCCTTCGATCCGTCAGTTCAGGCTTGAGCTCGTCGTTCCCGGGGAGTCGCAGCCCAGGTTGTTGGCCGGGGGCGACGCGAGTCAGCTCAGTGCCACCGGGTACCCGCTGGAGACGATCGGCCTCGCAGGGATGGAGGGCGTGGTCAGGCTGCATGTCGTGGACCGCTTGGGTCGCAACTGGTCGACCGAGAAGACGTTTCCGATCGATAGCTCGGCACCTCTTGCCGGCTTTGTCGCTCCGGCTTCGGGAACCCGAGTCTGTGCGATTGATGGCGGATTGACCGGAATCGACGCCTTTGTCTCGACCGACTCCAGCGCCCTCTACGCGCTGGAAGTGGCCAGTCTGAGCAGTTCCACCACCCGTTACACCGCGCTGGCTTGCAACGGAGAGTCCCGCGGCGGAGGCTGCGAAGTGCTGGACGATGCGCCATCGCAAGGGCCGGTCTTGCTGCAACAACGATCGTTCTCGCGGCGCGTCCTCACCTTGCCTGATCGCCGGGTACCGGAGGGGGCGGTGAGTTTCCGCCTGCGCGCCCTGGACTGGTCGGGGGCGCAGACCTGCGCCACGACCGATGTCCACGTCGACGCCAGCGTGGAGATCGCAGAGCGCCGCGAGCCGCTGCCCGGTCCGCATGGGAGCCTACCGCCGACGATCTCATCCGCGGGGGATCCTGAGGCGCGCGTGGTGCGATGGTTCTTCAGGGCGCGCGAAGCGGTGCAGCTGCGTGCCGAAGTATTCGCCACGACGGTCACGGGCAGTGCCGCGAGTCCTCGGTACGAGATCTCCGGATCGCCGCTCAGATCACTGCTCGCCGGCCAACAGCCCTCGGGAGAATTCGAGGTCGAGTGGGATGCCCGCCTGCAGGGACAGAACGCCCCCGATGGTGTGTACGGGATGCGCCTGCAGGCGCAGGACGACTGTGGCCATGCCCGCGACCTCTACTACTTCGTGCGCGTCGATACTCGGGCGCCCGAGCTGCAGCTGGTGTCGCCCACCGATCAACAGGAGCTGCGCCTTGCGGCAGTCCAGGCCGTGGGCACGGTCCGCGACGATGACCCTGGCGTCTGGGAACTGGCGTTCTCGACGACCGGTTCGCAAGGGCCTTGGCAGCAGCTCGCTGAAGAGCGAGGTAACGTGGCGGTGCCTCGATCCCTGGGCGTCCTCCAGACGGCAGGTCTGGCCGGCGATGTCTGGCTTCGTCTGAGTGCGCGCGATCGCATCGGCAATGCATCCGAACTCGTTCGTCGGATTCGACTTCTGCCGCGGTCCAGCCTGCTGGCGTCAGCCCGGCTCACGCGGACCCTGATCTCTCCGAACGGCGATGGCCGGCTCGACGACCTTGAGCTTCGCTTGCTGCTGTCGCGCGAGGCCCTGCTCGATGTTGAGCTCGTGGATTCCGTCGGGCGCGTGGTCGAGCGTCTTGCGCAGTCGCAAGCCGTGTCTGAAGGCCCCTACAGCCTGCCGTGGGGCGGGCAGATCGATCCCGCAACCGTCCCTGATGGCGCCTACCTCCTGCGCGCCCGCGCGACCGACAGACAGCTCGGCGGAGAGCCGGATACGGCGGAGCTGGGCTTCGTCGTGGATTCCCAATCGCCAACGCTGGCGTGGTCGCCGACCCTGCCTGCCGTTCTTGGATGTGACAGTCCGCCGGAACTGGCGGTCGACGATGTCTCGCTGGCGGAGTTCCAGGCTTCGCTTGCGAGCGAGACGGGTGCGAGTCTCCGGGAAGTCTCCGGCCTCTCGGCCGGGAGCTACAGCTTTGGCGCGTTCTCGGGGCTATCAGACGGCCCATACCGGCTCCGCGCGGTCGCGCTCGACGGCGCGGGAAACCGCAGAGAAGAAGCTGCGGAATTCGCGCTGGATTGCACCCCGCCCGCACTTTCGCTGGATTCGCCCGAGCCTGGCAGCGTGCTGGCGGCTGGGCAGACGCCCCACCGGATCCAGGGGAGTGTGGTCGATTCCCATCCGCGCGCAATGCGCCTGGAGCTTGTTGCGGCCAACGATTCCCAAAATCGACGCATCCTGCTGGATTCGCCCGATCAGGGCGGCGCCGAGTTCGACCTCCAGTGGGTGGCACAGGTGCCCGATGGCGGCTATACGCTGGAACTGAGTGCCGAGGATCAAGCGGGCAATACATCAACGCATCTCGTACCGATCGAGGTCGACGCTTCACCTCCGGTGGCGGTGATTCATCGGCCCCTGCAGGACGAGGTCATGAACTCGGAGTTCAGCCTCAATGTCAGCGCGACCGATGCGCGCTTCGCGGCATGGGAGCTGCTGACAGCCAGCCCCGCGGAAGCTGCACGCGATGAGTGGTCGCGTCTGCTTCATGGCGAGCAGGCCGTCGACGCTGCGGACCTTCCCGCCCTCCAGGGCCTGCCCGCGGGCGAGCGGCTGTTCCGTCTGGTCGTCCGCGATCGCGCTGGCTTCACGTCCCGCGACGAGCGACGCCTGATCGTTGACTCCGAGCCGCCGCCCGCACCGGTTGAGCTTGTGGCCAGCCTCGAGGCTGGCCGCAATGTGCGTCTGACATGGCAGGGTGGCGATGCGACCGACCTTGCGGGCTTCCACGTCTACCGCCTCGTTGGCACCGAGCTCCAGCGGATCACCGAGCAGCCCCAACCCGCGCGCCAGTACCTCGATCTGGACGTGGCGGAGGGCCTCTGGGCCTACCAGGTCACTGCCATGGATCGCGCTGGCAACGAGAGCGATCCAAGCAATCGCGTACGGTTGCGCGTTGACCGCACACCGCCAGACGCGAACATCACTCAGCCTCGCGAGGGCGAGCGTGTGCGCGGCACTCTCGTTGTGCGCGGCACGGCTGCCAGCGCGGAAGACTTCGAGCGCTACGAACTGTCTGCGGTCGATGTGGCGAGCAGCACCCAGCGCCTGCTGCGCGAAGGCACGGTGCCCGTCAGCGCCGGCGCGTTGGGACAGACGAACACGCGCGACTTCGCTGAGGGCGCCACGGTGCGGCTGCGACTGCGTGCCTGGGATCGCAGCGGAAACCTCGCAGAGGCGACGCGCACCATCGAGATCGACAATCAGCCACCGGCAGCGCCGCAAGGTCTGCAGGGCGATCTCTCCGGCGCTGACTTGGCACTGCGCTGGCTGCCGAACACCGAGCCGGATCTTCTGGGCTACCTGCTCTATCGAAACGGAAGTCTTCTCACCGCAGGCGGAAGCCTGCCCGCAGATCTGCGGCCGCTTGCGCTCGCCCAGAATCTCTACGTCGACGCCAGCGTGCCCGATGGCGAGCACACCTATCGCGTCTACGCCATCGACATGGCGGGCAATCTCAGCGCGCCTTCCGCGCCGTTCACGTCCCAGGTGGAGCAGGGCGCGCCAAGCGCACAGCTGTTGCGGCCGGAGGAGGGCCTGGTCTTCGATCAGCCGATCGAAGTGCTTGCGCAGACGGAGCATCGCGATGTCGCCGAGATCGCGTTCTTCGTACGGGGAGAAGGGCAGTCGACCTGGGCCCCACTGGGCGCGCCTCTGCGTTCCCCGCCCTGGCGTCAGGTCTTGGATCCGGCCGGTCGCGCCTTCGGCGACTACGAGCTGAGAGCCGTGGCGACCGATCGCGGCGGGCTCGTAGACCCCCAGCCCCCGGTGGTTCGCGTTCGACATGACGACATCACGCCGCCGGGTGCTCCGCGCGAGCTCAGGGCACGTGCCGACGGCAACGAGGTTCACCTCGCGTGGCTCGCAGTGCCAGCGCCGGATTTGTCCGAGTACCGCGTCGAGCGCTTCGACGCCGACGCGGGGTGGATGGAGATCGCCACCGTGCCGGGTTCAGCGCTCGGCGTCACCGACTCTGCGCGACCGCAGGGAACGCATCGGTACAGGGTGCTGGCCTCCGACCGTGGCGGCAATCGCTCGCAGCCCTCGGCTGAAGCCCAGGCAGACGTTTTTGCAATCGAGCTTGATCCGCTCAGCCACACGCCCAGCCTGCCGTCATCGGTTTCCGTGCTGGGCACAAGCCCGACCCTTGGACAGGTGCAACTGTGGCGCCGCGTCGACGGAACCGAGCTCGAACTGCCTGGTGTACAGGTCGGACTGAACCGCAGCTTCGCCGCTACAGCCTCGCTGCTTCCCGGCGAGAACCTGTTGAGCGCTGCGGTGACCGATCTTCAGGGCAATCGCAGTATCCGTTCGCATGTCGTCATGACTCACGGCCTGCCTGCGGCCACGCCACAAGGCCTGACCGGCTCGGTGACGGGGGATCAGGTTGTCGTGCGCTGGGCCGGTCAGGCTGGCGACGCGGGCTATCGGATCTATCGCAACGGGCAGCCGGTGCTCGTGGATCCGCCGCTGGCACAGACGGTCTCGGCCTTCTCCAACGGCATTCCCGTGCCCGAGGTGCTGGACGGCGACCCGGAGACGTCCTGGCGCGAGCAACCCGCCACCTTGAGCGATCGCCTGGGCCAGAGTCTCGAGCTGCGGTGGCCGGTTCCTGTCCTGGTCGGCGGACTCGAAATCCGCTGGAGCGATGCCGGTCAGTCCGCGCGGGACTTCGACGTGTACGGCTGGTACGACGCGCGCTGGAATCGCCTCGGCGAGGTTCGCAACCAGGCCGGCGACAGCTATCGACTGGTGCTCGATACCGCCTACCCGACCACAGCGCTGAGGTTGGTACCCCTGCGCAGTCAATGGGTCGGTCGCGCGCACGCAGTCGACGAGGTGCGTGTGCTCGTCCGCGGTCTCCTGCAGTCGAATGAGTGGTCGGAGCGCGTGGCCGATGGACGTCACCGCTACACCGTCACCGCCGTCAGCGACCTCGGCTTCGAGAGCCCGAGATCGATCGAGTGGATCGCCGAAGTCGGCGACACCGATGCGCCTCCGGCGGTGGTGCTGGAGGCGAGTCGAGAGGGCCGGGATGCGCTCTTGAGCTGGACCGCCTCCGAGGCGGCCGACATCGCCCGGTATCGACTGATGCGCGGGAGCGTGCGGGTGGCGGACGTGGAGGCGGGGAGCGAGCGTCGATTCCGCGACCTCAACCTGCCGAACGGTACGCACCGCTATGTGGTGTTCGCGGAGGATCGCGCGGGTAACCCTTCGCTGCCCTCCAACGAAGTGCGGATCGAGATCAGCGGTGACGCACCGGGCATCCCCACGATCACGCAGGCCCGTTCGCAGTTGAACGCTGCGGCCTTGCAGCTGCACTGGCAGGCCGGCGGTGGCGCAGTGCCGGTCCGCTTCCGACTCTTCGCCAGCGCGCTCGCTGACGACCCTGCCGAGCCCTATCGCGAGATTGCGCGGCCAGCGTCATCGCCCTGGCTGCACGAGGGGCTCAGCTACGGCATGCGCCTCTACTACCGCATTCAGGCCGAGGACGCCGCCGGCAACCTGAGTCAACTCAGCCCACCGTTCGAAGCGCGCGTCCGCGACCTGCGTACGCCCCTCGCCCCAGTCATCACCGGGCCCGCACTGGCGCCGGCCCGACTGCAGTGGACCGAGGCGCGCTATCGCATCTGCGGAATCGCCGAGCCCGGCCGATCCATCGACGTGCGAGTCAATGATGAGACGCGCGCGCAGGCGCTGGCGCGATCCGCAGCCTCAGTGCTCACGCCTGTCGAAATTCCAGCGCTGTCCGTGGGCGACGTAGCCCTCAGTCCGGACGGGCGACGTATTGCCTGGATCCAGGGCGAAGGCAGGGTGCGCGAGCGGAATCTGGACACGGGCGAGATGCGCGAGTTGCCGCTGTGGCTTGCGGGCGCTCTGCGCTACGACGCGATCAGCCAGCATCTGCATGGGCGGCATGGCAGCGGACAAGCCTGGAGCGTCTACAGCGACCGGGGCGGCGAAACCCGCCTCGACTTCGGGCTCGAGCGCGTCGAGCGGGCCTTGCCTGTCGGCGCGCAGCAGGGGTGGATCGTCGCCGGCGTGCTACGAGGCGAGCACGGTCTGTGGTGGGTGGAAGCCGAGGGTGCGTCACCGCGTCGAATCGCCAACCTGCAGGGCGAGGCTGTTGTCGACCTCGTCGCTGACCCGCGGGCCAGCAGCGTCTTTGTCCTCACCGACAGCGGGCGCGTGCTGCGCTGGCAGGCTGGCGCTGAGCCTGCGCAGGTTGTCGCTATCGGTGCGAGTATCCAAGGCTTGCGCGCGCACCCGACCGAAGCCGCGGTGCTCGCCTGGCTGAGTGAGGCCGGCCGAACCCGTGTCTGGCGCCTGGATGCTGATGGCGCGCGCAGTGTGCTCGATGTCTCCGCTAGCGCCACTGATGTGGTCCCCGCCGCGGATGGCACGGGGATCTGGCTGCTGCGGCTCCCGACGCTGCAGCGCTACGCTTGGAACGGCAACGCGTCGATCGAGACGTTGCCGCTGGCGGGCGACCAGAACTTCGAGCGGCTGTTGCCTTCGCGCTCCGGCCGGTTCCTCGTTGCCGCCTTGCAGGAGCGGATTGCGATCCAGGCCGTCGACAGTGCCGGTGCCTGGTGCTCACCCGAGATCAGCTCGGTTGCGGGGCTCAACCGTATTGTGGCGGTGGCCAGCAACGAGGCCGGCGTTCGCGGCAGCCCCTCGGTGCCGCTGGATCTCGACATCGATGCGCAGATCGAAGCGCGAGCGGATCTCGCCGTGACGGCTGCGGACGTCCGTCTGCTGCCCAGCCCTGGCATCGCCGGGCAGCCCCATTCGCTGCTGCTTGAGATTCGCAATCCGGGGCTCGGCGATGCCTGGGACTTCGACGTGCAGGTCGCGGTCACCGACCCTCAGGGTGTGACGACAAACGCTCTACGCAGAGCCAGCCTCGGCGCAGGCGCGCGTGGCCTGATCAGCCTGCCTCTGGGTTTGCTGCAGAGCGGTGAGTACCGGGTCGAAGCGCAGCTCGACAGCGAGTCCCGTATCGATGAACTCAGCGAAACCAACAATGCGACGGCGGTCAATCTGCAGATCAGCGCCACCGCCGAGCCCCAGCTTGCGTTGACGGCGCGCGTGGCCGAACAACCGCCGGGGACCGCCTTCGAGGGACGCGTCAGCGTTGCCGTCGCCAGTGCCTTCAGCGGTCGAGTGGAAATGTGGGTCGCGGACACGGGCGGCGCGCAGGTCGCTCGCCTGCCTGATATCGAATCGGTCCAACTCACGCCGCTGTCTCCGTGGTCCCGCGCGTGGACGTGGCTGCCGCCAGAGGGCCTGCTGGCGGGCGGCTATCGCTTGCACGCCCGCCTGCTGGATGACCAGGGCCGTGTGCGCTCCGAACATGCCATTGATCTGAGCTTGCAGTCGCGAGTTGAACTCGCGCTCAGCCTGCAGCCCGCAATCGTTGAGCTGCCCGTGGGGCAATCTCTCGCGGTCGCGATCGGCTTCGATGTGCCGGCTTCCAATGTCCTGATCGAGGGTGGACAACTGCAGCTCCAGCTCGAGCGCGCAGACGGCAGCACGGCCACGCTGTGGAATGGAGACACCGGAGCGGTATCGGCCGGATATCGCCTTCGCCGCACGGTGAACTGGGCGACAGCTGGCGAAGCGCCCGGCGAGATCCGGCTGCGGCTTCGGTTCAACGCGCCGCGGCTGAGCCGTGAGCTCCTCCGGGCAGTGCAGCTTCTGCCCACAGCCACGCCACCCAGCCTGTACGGCGACCTGCGACCGTCGCCTGCCGCGACCGTCGCCCTGGGTCAGCCGGCACAGTTGGGCTATCGCATCGGCAACCGTGGTGGCGCGGCGCTCAGCGCCCAAGCGGTCCGTGTGCAGGTGCTCGGGGAAACCGCCGAGGCAGGAGTGATCCTGAACGAGCAACGCTCCGTCGATCTGGCTTCGGGCCAGTCGATGGATTTCGAACTTGACCTCGCTGGGCTGCCCCAGCGGCCCGGCCAGTACGCAGCGGTGCTTGAAGCTGAAACTCCTCAGGGCTGGCGACGCTTGGCGCAGCTCGGCCTGCAGACGACGGACGTGGAGGCGCCCATCGGTGAGCTGCTGCTTCCTGAGGCGGATCGCCCCGTGCGGACACCCGCGTATGTCGAGGCCGCCATTCGCGATCGACATTCGCGCGTCGACTTTGCCGAGTTCAGCCTCAACGATGGGACATGGAGGGCCCTGCCGGGTGCTGGAGAGCGCTACTCGAGCGTGCTGGGCGCTCTGCCGGACGGCGAGCACCGCCTCGCACTGCGCGCGCAGGACATCTGGGGCAATCGCTGGCAGATGCGTCCCCACCTCCTGACCGTCGACAACACACCGCCTGTCATCGAGATCCGCGGCGTCGTCGAGGCCGAGCACTACGCTGCTCCTGTGCGACCGACGTTCGTCGCTCAAGATGCGCATCTCGCTGAAGTGCGCGCCTGGCACAACGGTATTCCTGTCGAATCAGGTGCATTGATCCCGTCCGAGGGCGCGCATCGCCTTGAGGTGCAGGCGGTGGACGCCGCCGGCAATCGCACGCGGCGCGAACTGTCCTTCGTGCTCGACTTCACCGCACCCACCTTGAATTTCGTGGACCCCGCGGAGGGCGCGCGCATTTCTTCGCCAGAGACGAGGGTCGAGGTCGCGACCGAACCGGGTGCGCGCGTGGATGTCAGCACAGCAGCGTGGCAGGGCAGTGCGATCGCCGACGCGCAGGGCAGGGCTGTGCTGCCGGCGGTGCCGCTGCAGGTCGGCAGCAACCGCATCGATGCGCGGGCGTCCGATCGGGCCGGCAACCGGTCGGTGCTGAAGAGCGTGCAGGTCACTCGCGTGCAGACGGGCGGAGAGCTGGTGGGACAGGTCTCCGTGCCTGCCGCCACCCATGTCCGCGGCGAGGCGCTGCAGGTGCAGCTCGTCCTGCTCAACGAGACGAACGCACCGGTGGTCGGCGAAGCTGTGCTCCGCCTGCGATCCGCAGCGGGTCTGCTGCTCGCTGAGCTCCGTGAGCCCGCGCAGTTGCAGGCAGGCGAACGGATGAGCTGGAGCGAGAGCATCGACAGCCGAAAGTGGCCGCTGGGTGCGCTTGGCGTGCAGCTGCTGTTCGCTGATGGAGCCGGAGAGGTGGTGCTATCCAGCACGGGCCTGGAGATCGTCGATCGGGCCCCGCCACAGCTGCGCGTGCTGCAGCCGGGGAACGCCGGTCCGTTCTCGAGCCCGCTGACGGTTCAGGTCGAAGCCATCGACGATGATGGGCTCGCCGAGGTGGCCGTCCGGGTGGTCGAGGGCGCATGGCAGCCCCTTGCGGCTTCAGGCCCACCACTGTTCACCGCTGCGCTGCCCTTGGCGGATGGCGCCCATCTGATCGAAGTGCGTGCGCTTGATCGCAGCGGAAACGCCACGGTGACGTCCCCGATTAGCGTCGTCATCGACAGCACCCCGCCGACGATCGTGATCGAGGGTGTCGCGCATGAAGGGCTCTACGGCGAGCCAGTACAGCCCCAGGTGCGGATGCTTGACGCCCACCCCGACACGCTCGTGGTGACTGTGAACGATCAGGCCTTCGTGCCCGGTAGCCGTCTGGATCGAAGTGGTCGCTACCGTCTGTCCGTGCAAGCCCGCGACCGGCTTGGACAATCCAGCGAGAGGGCGATCGAGTTCGAGCTGGATCTGGAGCCGGTCTCGCTGCAGCTGCTCTCGCCCACCGAGGGCGCCATCCTGCCCAGCGACCGAGTCGACCTGATCGGTCAGACCAAGCCGCGCGCACAGGTTTCGGTGCAGGCGCCGCTGTCCACCCACCAGGTGCAGGCAGATACGCTGGGGCAGTTCCGCGTCGCAGGCGTGGGGCTCACGCCTGGAGCGAACACTCTGGTGCTGCGCGCCGTCGATGCGCTGGGGCGCCCGAGCGCCGACCTTGTTCGAACCGTGCGCGTCGACACGACTGGCCAGCAGGGATTGACCGGACAGTTGTCGTCCGCTGCCGAGATCGCGGTCGATCAGCCTTGGACGCTTCAGGTCGAGCTGCGCGAGTCGATAGGACAGTCGCGCCAGGGCATTCCCGCCCGGGTCCTGATCGAGCGCGCCGGGCAAGTCATGCACGAGATGGCGTGGAACGCCACGCTGCCTGCCAATGGTCAGGAGTCGCGCGAGCTGATTCCACCGGTGCAGGGGACGCTCGGTGCGCTGCAGTTGCGGCTGCAAACGCGGCTGGAGGGTCAATGGGTGGAGATCGCCCGGCGCGACCTCGCGGTGGTGGACCGCACCGCGCCCGCACTGGCGTTTCTCGCGCCGGCGGCGGACAGCTATCACCGCAGCGAAATCGAGCTGCGCGCCCAGGCGACAGACCTCCACGGCACGGTCGCGACCGTGCAGGCCCGCATCGACGGAGGTGAGTGGACCAAACTGAATCCGGGCTCGGACGCGTCCTGGGCTGTTCGGCTGCAGCCCCTCGACGAAGGGCGGGTGACCCTTGAGCTGCGCGCGATGGACTCCGCACAGAACTGGACGCCCATCCTCCGGCGCAGCGTGATCCACGACCGCAGCGCGCCCGAGCTCGACATCACTGGTGTCAGCGAGGCCGGGCTGTATCGGCAGCGCGTGCGGATCGAGGTCAGGGCCAAGGACGCTTCTCCCGTGGACCTGCAGCTCCAGCTCAATGGCGCGCCATTCGTCAACGGCCAGTGGGTCGAGGGCCATGGACGCCACAGCTTGAGCGCACGCGCCACCGATGCTGCGGGCAATATCAGCACCCGCCTGCTGGAGTTCGAGATCGATCTGCTGCCGCCCGAGGTCGTGATCGCCTCGCCGACAGCGGCGGCCGTGATCCGCAGCGAGGAGACCCAGATCCTGGGCCGCACCGAGCCGAATGCCGACGTGAAGCTCCGGGTGCATGAGGTGGAACGCGATGTGCGGGCAGACGCCCAGGGGCAGTTCCGTTTCGACCGGGTGCCCCTGCGTATCGGCGCGAACCGGCTGCAGGTTCGTGCGACCGACCGCGCTGGCAATGTCGGTCTCTGGTCGGAGGTCAGCGTGGAGCGGCGCGGCGGCTTTACCCTGAGGGGCGATCTGCAGGCGCCAACCGAACTCGCGGTGGGGGCGTCACTCCGCGTCAGCGCTCGCGTGTCCAACGACGCCGCGCACCCGCAGCCCGACGTGCAGCTGCGGCTGCTGGCGCGCGACGCGGCGGGCCGGGAGCGCGTGCTTGATTCGCGCGTCCAGAGCTTGGCCGCGGGCGAAGTGATCCACTACACGCTGAGCGTGCCCACGGCCGACTGGTCTGCTGGGGCCACCACCTTGCGCCTGCTGGCAACGGACGAGATCGAAGTCCAGCTCGCTGACGCTCGGGTCCAGATGCGCGGACACACCGGGCTGCCGCCCCCCTTGCCCAAGCCGAGGCCGATTCCGATCGATCAGCCGCTCACGCTGGCCTTGTTGGCATGGATGCTCCTGCTGGCGGCGTGGGCAGCGCTGCGTCGCCAGGCGAGGCAGTCATGAGTGCAAGCCCGGCTTCGTATCTCCAACCCTTTCAGGCTTGCGCCACGTCTTCAGCCTTTCGACTTTTTCCCATGCCCTCTCGAATCGCTCGCCTCTTCGCGTGCTGTCTTCTGCTCGTTGCATCCACCGCGGAGCTCAGCGCGGCTCCGAAGCCCGACCCGCTGCACGACGAAGCTATCGTTAGCGTGCTCGCATCCGGGCGGGATGCTCGACCTCTGGCCTCTCAGGCAAGTGCAGAGGACGCGCAGTCGCGGCCAAGCGCTCCGACGCGTCGCCAGCAGCCGGCGGGGCCGTCCGTCCGCGTGGCCGAGGCTGCGGTCGCCTTGGCGGATGCGGCGAGGTCGATCACCGGCGGCAAGGCGCATCCGGCGGCGCTTGGAGCCGCCCTGGACAAACTCGCGGTGGCCAACCGGCTGCTGCGCGCCGGCTACCCGATGCATGCCGAAGACCCCATCGCCCGCACCTTGGGACTGCATGAGACGGTGCAGCAGCGCGCCGCTGACTCGGTGGCCCGCTGGGACAGAGCGGTGCGGCCGCTGCTGGCCGCTGGCGAGGCGCTTCGTGCAACACCCAATGCCAAAGCTGCGAGCCTGCAGCTTGGGCGTCAGCTTGCCGAGATCGTGCCGGGCGACAGACGCTCGAAGACGTCGTCGAATCTTCAGCTGCCGGTACATCGTCCGGGCCTCGCTCCGCCTGCGCTCGGCGAGGGCAACTCGATCATCCCGAGCTATGCCGATCCGCGCGATCCGCTTCCGCTCGATGAGGACCTGCTTCCCTCTGGCGAGGTCCAGTTCACTCAGCCTGTTTTGCAGAAAGCCCAGCAGCTCGGCTATCGGTACGTCGACATCTTCGACTTCGTGCGCTCCAGCGTGCGCACCGAGTGGTCTGCGGGCTCCACCCAGTCGCCCGAGCGGAGCCTTCGGCGGCTTGCTGGAAACGATGTCGAGCAGGCCAGCCTGCTGATAGCACTGCTGCGCGCCAGCGGCGCTGCCGCGCGCTACGTGCACGGCGTGGTCGAAGTGCCTGCCGGTGATCTCGCGCAGCAGATGGGGGTGCCCCAGGCCCAGCTGGGCCGTGCCCTCACCCTGGCCGGTATCGCACATCGTCCGCGGCTGTCGGCAGGGCGCGTGGCGGCCTATCAGATCCGGCATACATGGGTCTCGGCCCGCGTGCCATACGGCAACTACCGCGGCTCGGTCGCCGACACCAGCGAGCCGACCTGGATTCCCCTGATGCCCGCGCTGAAGCACGCCGCTTTCGAGGCGGGCACCAGCGTGCTCGAGCGCGTGCCTCACGACATGCAGGCCTGGCTGCAGGCCTACTTGTCCACCCCACAGCAGGAACTGCCATGGCAGCAGCTTCGCCAGCGATGGGTTTCGGCACTGGCCGCACTGCAACCTCCGATCGAGCTTGCCGCGCTTGCCGGCCAATACGAGATCGATGCACCGCCGATCGGGTTGCTGCCGTCGAGCACGCCCTATCCCGTCGTCGCCGTGCACGGCGAGTTCGGCGTGCTGCCGCAGGAGCTGCGTCAACGCATCCGGGTGCGCCTGACGGATCCGCGACACCCGCAGGCGGTGCCCCTGTTGGACGCGGACGTCCCCCTGGGCGAACTGCACTCGCATCGCTTCACCCTGGCCTTCCTGCCGGCCACGGTGGAAGACCAGCACATGACCAACGTCAACGGATCGCTGGGTGCATTCCCGCTCAACCTCATTCGCCTTCGCCCGAGCCTGATGAGCGAGGGCCTCGCGGCGCGCCCCGGGCGCGGCGAGGTCATCGGAGGCACCTCGCTCGAGCTGGAGATCGAGCTTGCGACACCCAACGGCAGTCTGCGCAGCCAGCATCTCATTCACGCCGGCAGCATCGCGGGCTTCGCCATCGATGCGCACGGCGATGGCGTGCGCGAGCCCGAAACGAGCGATCGCTCTTCCGGAATCCCGCTGGGCGGCCTGATCCTCAGTCGCTTCGCGGAAACCTATCTGGCGGCGTGGGCGGGTGCGGAGTCCGAAAGCGCCTCTGCGATGGGTCTTCGTGTACTTCGCCCCGTACCTGCGCTGGCCATCGCCTTGCCCGCGGTCACGCCCTTGGGCGCAGCCGGGTTTGCCGAGAGCCTTGACTTCCAGGGCGTGGTGCTGGATGCCGCCGTACGCCCCTTGGAGCCGGTGGCTCTGAATGAGCGCCCGGGCTTGGAGAGCGACTGGCTGCGGCTGACGGCTCTGCACGGCAGCGCCCTGGAGTCGCAGGCCTTTGAAGACCACTGGGCGGTGCGAGCGGTTTCAGCGGATCGCCTGCTGCAGCAGGCTGCAGATGTCGTGAGCCTGCAGCCGGGCGGCAGCCTCGACTCGCTCAGCGCGCATCCCGAAGCGGTGAGACAGCAGGTCGCGCACTGGCTTGCACAGGGCAAGCACGTGCAGATCCCTCGAAGTCCGCAGACTGTCGAGGCGTGGACGGGCAGCGCCTGGCGTGTGCACGACATCGATACCGGCGAGAGCGGCTACTTCCTCAGTGGTGGGTATGCCGGAGGCGCCACGAGCGTGCCGCCCGGCCTCTGGTACTTCCAGGAGCTCGCAGCGACGCTGGCGGATCCCTACGCCGAGCTGCCGAATGAAGATCCGAACGCCGCCGCGCTGATTCAGCTGGATGCCGCCAGCGAGTTCCAGCGCGCCCAGGCCAATCGCGTCCTCGAGCGCCCCTTGCGCGTTCATGTGCTGGACGTGACCGGACGACCGGTGGTCGGGGCGCGGGTTCGTTTTGAGCGCCGTGCAGGCGGCGCGCGCATCGAAGAGGCTGGCGGGGCAGGCGGATCACTGCACCAGGTGGACTCGAACCGGCGCGGACGGGCCCAGATCCGCCTGCGGATGCCGCGAACCGGAGAAGGGCTGCAGGAGATTCTCGTTCGAACCCTGGACGAGGAGGGCGTAGAAACGGCCTACCTGACCGAGATCGATGTGTCGGTCGGCGGGGGCGATGGCGCGCTTCGATCCGGACGCCCATTCAGCGCCTACATGACCTCGGGGCCTGTGGCCGAGCTGGCCCTGTTGAATGCAGTGGGCACCAACATCACGCAGTGGGTGCACCCCACCGACGCACCGGATCAATCCGGCATCACCGATGTGTTCCCCCACATTGGTCGCTACACCATGAACGTTGAGGCCAAGGACGAGTTCGGCAATCGCGTGGGCGGCGCCGAAGTCGCGTTCAGTGCAGTCGACACCTACCAGCCGGAGTGCCTGAGCCAACCCAATCCGGAGGGCACCCCGCTGCTGCCGAGCCGGCTGCACCTCTTCCGGGAGTGTCCCTCCGAGCCGCTGCTGCTGCCCGAGCACCCATGCGCCGTGCCTGCCGTCACCGCGCGGACCTCGTCAGATGGGCGGCGATCAATCACCCTTGTCCCGACCAATCTCATCCTGTCCTCCATTCGTGTACGTGCGGAATCCTCCGGGGCGCTGGCCGAGCGGCAGTTCCGTACGCTCAGACTGAGGGAGGGTGTGCCGATGGACCCGGAGTGCAGGGAGACGGTAGACCCTGACGGGTTCCTGCTTGTCGAATTCGGCTACGACTGGCGAGCGCAGGTCGCTCGCACCGCGCAGGCGTTCCCCCAGCCCCGACGTTTCGCGGCGTTCCGCTTGCGTCCCTTCCAGGCCCGCGCGCAGTACCTTCCCGTCACCGACATCTTCGGCCCCTCTGCCGGCGCTGGCTTCATGATCGAGGGGGGCTCGGCGAGCCCCGGACGTCAGATTGGCGAAGGCATGTACGAGTTCGATCTGATCGCCGGCGAGCAGCCTGGCGAAGTTCGGCCTTACATCCAGATGTCCGCGAACGGAAGCGTCACCCGCACGTTCAGCCTGGCGCGCTCCTGGGCGGTCCAGCTTCCGGAGTTGGAGATTCGCGACGCGGTGATCGCCCTTGATGAGTTCGGGCGATCGAAGGCGAGCTTCACTCTGAACGCGAACATCCAGCCGGAGGACTACCAGTCGCCGGATGGCGTCTACTTCGGGATCGAGGGGCCCGACGGACGCATGGTGTTCTCCTGCTTCCGTTCATTCCTGCGCAATGCGCGCCAGTGCGAAGTGCCCCGCGGCACCGACTTCAGCCAACCGGGCACCTACCGGGCCTACTACGCGCTCAACCCGAACACCGCCAACAGCCTGCAGTCGGCGCCCGTCGAGCTTGCGTTCTCGCGCGGTATAGTCGCGGCCTACGGCAGCTTGGAGCCAGGGCTGCCTTTGCCCGAGCTGGAGACGCTGCTCGGTGAGCGCTTCCCGCGTCTGCTCGAAATCCACACCGAGATCGATACGCAGACGGACTACATCTGTCAGAGCGGCAACCGCTTCATGTTCGCGCTCGGCACCCCGGCGCGAGTCGATCTCGAGTTCTTCGCGCTGGATGAGAACGGCGCGCGCGGCGCTAGCGCACTGCTGGCCCTCAACAACGCGGCCTACGAGGCGGGCGTATTCGAGGAGGAGCTTGCGCTCGGTCGTCTGCCCTTCGGTGCCTACGAGTTCGAGCTGCGCGCCCGGACGGACGATGAGGATGAAGTCCATATCGGGCGGCTGATCCACCGCGAGAAGCGCCGCGGTGCGCTGGCGCTGGGTCGCAGCCTGGTGAAGGGCGTGGATGTGCACGATGGCCATGCGGTCATCAGTGCTGAAGATATTGTCATCGGGGGTCGTGGCCCTGGGCTGCGCTTCACCCGCACCTACAACTCCCACGCCGGGAACGATGAAACCGTGCTCGGCCGCGGCTGGCACAGCGACCTCGACGCCCAGCTCGTCCCCGACAGCTGCGGCAGCTATGTGGTCACCGGTGCAGCAGGTCAAGGCCAGCGCTACGTTCCCGATGGCATTCATGCCGACGGCAGCCCGCGCTTCCGCTCGGGCAATGGCTTCCATGGCACGCTTCGTCGGGTCGCCGGCGCCAGCACCGCGTTCGACTTCTTCAGCAAGGACGGCACCCGCTACCACTTCGCCGAGCGCGACGTCGGCGGGCTGCGCCTGTCCCACGTCGAGGACACCAGTGGCAATCGTGTCAGCTACGAGTACAGCCGCACCAACGCCGGGCTGCTCGTGACCCGTGCGGTCGACGCCGCCGGACGCACCTTGAACTTCAACTACGAAACGAAGCGGCTTGAGCGGACCGTGCTGGGCGTGCCCGCGGTGGAGTACCGCACCCTGCTGACCTCGATTGCGGGCCCGAGCAGCGTCCGCGTCGAATACGCCTACGCCGGCGACGGCAATCTTGAGCGCGTGGTGCGCACCGGCGCCGGCGGCGGGCGCCGCGATGAACAGTACGCCTATCGCGACTTCGGCGGTCTCTGGCTTCGCCAAGCCGGTGAGCATCGCTATTACCACATGGGCTTCCGCCTCACCGAGGCGCGCGATGCCGTTCTCGACAGCGCCCGTCGGTACACCTGGCAGGTCGGCTGGAGCGGTCTGCAGCTGCCTGGCGGCAGCGTGTACCCGATCCCCGAGATGCGCGTTGAGACCCTGGCCGAAACCGATGGCGGCACGCTGCGCTTCAGCTACTCCGGGCTGCGTCCGCTGGAGCCCACGGTGACCACGGTCACCGACGCCCGCAACCACCCCAGCACCTACACCATGAACCGTTATGGTGCGACCGAGCGTCTGGTCGCGCCAGCGGGCACCACGCTGACCGAGTGGGATTTCGAGCACCTGCAGCCGCGCGCGATCACCGATCCGCTCGGCACCCGCACCGCGTGGACCTTTGACACGCACGGCAATCGGCTCACCGAAACGGTGACCCACAGCGTCGGCAGCCTGAGCCGCAGCTGGACCTACGCGTC
>VFQU01000308.1_pt1 | contig 47730 bp, 47 predicted proteins | sample 3512311 | NCBI WGS metagenome assembly VFQU01 (sample SAMN10412377, study PRJNA504923) | tailings metagenome | isolation source: Relicate 3 Philex TSF3 active mining site | place: Philippines: Tuba, Benguet | collected 2017-08-29 | reverse complement strand
GTGTCGAACATCTCGCTGCTGTCCGGCGGCGAGAAGGCGCTGACCGCGGTCGCGCTGGTGTTCGCCATCTTCCAGCTGAACCCCGCGCCCTTCTGCCTGCTCGACGAGGTCGACGCGCCGCTGGACGAGGCCAATGTCGGCCGCTTCAGCGCCATGGTGTCCGAGATGAGCGAGAAGGTGCAGTTCCTGTTCGTCACCCACAACAAGTCGACCATGGAGGCCGCCCGCCAGCTGGCCGGCGTGACCATGCGCGAGCCCGGCGTGTCGCGTCTGGTCTCGGTCGATATCGACGAGGCCAGCCGCATGGTTGGCGCGGCCTGAGGAATTGGCGATGGTGGACGAGGCAGTTCGGGCGCGCGTTGTCGAGCTCACAGCGCTAATTGAGGACGCGAACTACCGGTATCACGATCTGGATGCTCCAAACATTCCGGACGCCGAGTACGATCGATTGCTGCGTGAGCTCGAGGCGCTTGAAGCAAAGCATCCGAGTCTGCGGACCCGCTTCTCGCCCACTCTGCGAGTGGGGGCGAAGTCCGATAGCGCGTTCTCGGAAGTCAAGCACGAGATGCCAATGCTCTCGTTGAGCAACGCCTTTGATGATGTTGATCAACAGGCGCCGGAGCTGCGCCATTTCGAGGTCGCGGAGTTCGTTCGGCGAATCGTAGATCAGACGGGCGACCAGAACCCTGAGTTTTCTGCCGAGCCCAAGCTCGACGGCTTGGCGATCAGTCTGCGCTATGAGCACGGCGTGCTTGTCCAAGCGGCGACGCGCGGCGATGGGACGACGGGCGAGGATGTCACCGCCAACGCGCGCACGATCCGCGCCATTCCGATGAGGCTCCGAGGCAAGGCGCCTTCAGTTCTGGAAGTTCGCGGCGAGGTCTACATGCCTCGGGAGGGCTTTCTCGCCTTCAACCAGCGCGCTTTGGAGCGCGGTGAGAAGACGCTCGCGAATCCGCGTAACGGTGCTGCTGGCTCCCTGCGTCAACTTGATCCAGCGGTGACTGCGCAGCGGCCTCTCGCTTTCTACGCTTACGGCATTGGCGTCGAGGATGGCTTCATTGTCCCTGCGACTCACACAAGGTTGCTCGAGTTGTTTCAGGAGCTCGGCCTGCCCGTCTGCCCGGAGTCGGATCGTGTCGCGGGCTTCAACGGCCTGATCGCCTATTACCAGCGCATCGGCGCCAAGCGCGACGCGCTGCCCTATGACATCGACGGCGTGGTCTACAAGCTGGATCGCTTCGATCAGCAGCGCGCGATGGGCTTCGTCGCGCGTGCGCCGCGCTGGGCCATCGCCCACAAGTTCCCGGCCCAGGAGGAAATGACCGCGGTCGAGGCCATCGACGTGCAGGTCGGGCGCACCGGCGCGATCACCCCGGTGGCGCGATTGAAGCCCGTGCAGGTCGCCGGCGTGGTCGTCACCAATGCGACCCTACACAACGCCGACCAGATCGCGCGGCTCGACGTGCGCGTCGGCGACACCGTGATCGTGCGCCGCGCCGGCGATGTGATCCCCGAGGTGCTGGGCGTGGTCGCCGAGCGTCGCCCTGCAGGCACCGCGCCCTGGCTGCTGCCGACCGAATGTCCGGCCTGCGGTTCCGCGGTGGTGCGGCCGGAGGGCGAGGCGGTCGCGCGCTGCAGCGGCGGCCTGTTCTGCCCGGCCCAGCGCAAGCAGGCGCTGATCCACTTCGCCTCGCGCCGCGCCATCGACATCGAAGGCCTGGGCGAGCGCATGGTCGAGGATCTGGTCGATCTCGGCTTCGTGCAGAGCGTGGCCGACCTCTACCGCCTCACCCTCGACGACCTGCTGCAGATGAAGCGCCGGGCCGACGAGCGCGACGGCAGCACACCGGAAACGGCCAAGGCCGGCAAGGTGGCGACGCGCTGGGCCGAGAACCTGATCGAGGCCATCGAGCGCAGCCGCCGGCCCAGTCTGGAGCGCCTGCTGTTCGGCCTCGGCATCCTGCAGATCGGCGAGGAGACCGCGAAGGCGCTGGCGCGCAGCTTCGGCAGCCTCGACGCCATCCGTCATGCCGACCCGATCCTGCTGCTGGCCGTACCCGATGTCGGGCCCAAGGTCGCCGCCTCGATCGCCAGTTTCTTCGCGCAGCCGCACAACGGCGAGGTCATCGACGCGCTGCTCGCCAACGGTGTGGAGCCGCAGCAGGCCGGGCAGCCCTCGGCCTCGCTGGCGACGCGGCTGGATCTTGGTCACCTGCTGCGCGCGGCCAAGGCGCTCGGCGCGCCGCTGGGGCGCTTGGGCGATACCTCCATCGGCCGCGTGGCCGAGGTTCGCCGGGACCTGGCCTCGCTCGAATCGGCGGGCGAGGGCGGCCTGACATCGCTCGGCGTGTCCGCCGATGCCGCTGCGGCCGCGTTCGCCCTGCTCGCCGACCCGCAGTGGGGCCCGCGCCTGCGCGCGGTCGATGCCGCCATGTCGGCCCTGCGCGCCGCCGCCCCGCATGAGGTCGAGGGTGGCGTGCTGGCGGGCAAGACCGTGGTGCTGACCGGCTCGCTCTCGGTCATGACCCGCGATGAAGCCGGGGCGAAACTCGAGGCCCTGGGGGCCAAGGTCGCCGGCAGCGTGTCCAAGAAGACCAGCTTCGTGGTGGCCGGGGAGGCCGCGGGCAGCAAGCTCGCCAAGGCCAACGAGCTCGGCGTGCCCGTCTGGGACGAGGCGAAGCTGCTGGCCTTTCTGGCCGAGCAGGCAGGTTGAGTCATCGCAGGCGGGTGCATCCCCGCTTGCGCCCCATCGCGCGCTTGGCGACCATTGGCGCGCGTTTGCTCTGCACTCCTTCGAAGAGGCAACTCATGAAACTCGGCACCCATCAGCGCGGCATCACCCTTCTGGGCTTCATCGTGGTGCTGGCCGTGGTCGGCTTCTTCGCCTTCCTGGCTATGCGCCTGTTCCCGGTCTACTCGGAGTACTACTCGGTGGTCTCCGCCATGAAGGGGCTGCAGTCCGAGCCAGGCATCGCCACGCAGACTCCGGAAAAGATCCGCAGCCTGCTCAACAACCGCTTTTACATTTCCTACGTCGAGTCGGTGAAGCCGAACCACGTGAAAATCACCCGCTCGGGCAACGGCTACAACCTCAACATCAAGTACGAGGTCCGTCGGCCCATGGCGTACAACATCGACTTCGTCGCCAAGTTCGACAAGACGGTGGAGCTGTCGCGTCAGGGTTCCCTCGATTGATCGAGCGCCGCGCATCATGAGTTCGGCGCTTGGCCATGCCTTCGCCGACCCGGCCCTGCTGCAGCAGGCGCTGACCCATCGCAGCGCCGGCGGCCGCAACAACGAGCGCTTCGAGTTTCTCGGCGACGCCCTGCTGAGCGTGGTGGTCGCCGAGGCCCTGTTCCACCGCTTCCCGAAGGCCGACGAGGGCGCACTGACCCGCGCGCGCTCGCAGCTGGTGCGCGAGCCGCAGCTGGCCGAGCTGGCCCGCCGCCATCAGCTGGGCGATCGCCTGATCCTCGGCCAGGGCGAGCTGAAGAGCGGCGGCTTCCGGCGCGAGTCGATCCTCGCCGATGCCGTCGAGGCGATCATCGGCGCCATCCATCTCGATGCCGGTTTCGAGGTCTGCCGGGCCCGCGTGCTGGCTCTGTTCGAACCGCTGATCGCCGCCCTGCCGCCGGGGCTGAAGGCGGAAAAGGACCCGAAAACCCGCCTGCAGGAATGGCTGCAGGCGCGCCAGCTGGGCCTGCCCGAATACCGTTTGATCGAAGCCCGCGGCGATGACCACGACAAGCAGTTCGAGGTCCTCTGCCGCATCGACAGCCACGCCATCGAAGCTCGCGCCACCGCCGGTGCGCGTCGCGAGGCCGAACAGCAGGCCGCCGCCGAGGTGCTGGCCGCCCTGCTCGCCGCATCCACCAAGGAATCCGCATGAACACCCCTGACAGCCCCGCCGCCGGCGGCTTCCGCGTCGGCCACGTGGCCGTGGTCGGCCGCCCGAACGTCGGCAAGTCCACCCTGATCAACGCGCTGGTCGGCTTCCGGGTGAGCATCGTCTCGCGCCGGCCGCAGACCACCCGCCACCGCATCCTTGGCATCAGCACGGTCGAGGGCGGGCAGATCGTCTACGTCGACACGCCCGGCCTGCACGGCAAGGAGCCGCGCGCCATCAACCGCGGCGCGGCTGCCGCGCCGCCCGCGGTGCGCTGTCCGAGGTGCAGATCGGCGTGCTGGTGATCGAGGCCGGCGCCTGGCGCGAGGACGACGAGCGCGCCTACAAGGCCCTGGTCGAGGCCGGCGTGTCGCGCGTGCTGGTGATCAACAAGGTCGACAGGCTGAAGGACAAGGGCGCCCTGCTGCCCTTCATCCAGCAGGTGATGAAGGACCACGACTTCCTTGAAGTGGTGCCGCTGTCGGCGCAGAAGCGCAAGGGTCTGGAGGTGCTGCAGAAAGTGCTGCTGAAGCACCTGCCCGAGGGCGAGCCGCTGTTCGAGGAAGACCAGGTCACCGACCGCAGCGAGCGCTTCCTCTGCGCCGAGCTGATCCGCGAGCAGCTGATGCGCAAGCTCGGCGACGAGCTGCCCTATGCCACCAGCGTCGAGATCGAGAACTGGGAAGAAGACGGCCGCATGGCGCGGATCGCCGCGGTGATCTGGGTCGAGCGTGACGGCCAGAAGGCGATCGTCATCGGCGCCGGCGGCGAGCAGCTGCGGCAGATCGGCATGGACGCGCGCATCGCCATGGAGCGCCTGCTCGACCGCAAGGTGTTCCTGCAGCTGTGGTGCAAGGTCCGCGAGGGCTGGAGCGACGACGAGCAGGTGCTGCAGCGCTTCGGCTACACCGAGTAGTCGCGTGTCGCGCAGCGGCAGTCCTGGCCCGCGCGTCGAAGGCGAGCCCGCCTACGTGCTGCATGCGCGGCCGTTCCGCGAGAGCAGCCAGCTGCTGGAAGTGTTCAGTGCCGGTCACGGCCGCATGGGCCTGCTGGCGCGTGGCGCCAAGGGCGGCAAGGGTGGCGGTCGGGCGGCGCTGCTGCAGCCCTTCACTCCGCTGATCGTCGCCTGGCAGGGCCGCGGCGAACTGCCGCAGCTCCTCGACGCCGAGCCCGCAGGGCTCGCCCCGCGCCTGCTCGGCGATGCCTTGATGGCGGGCTTCTACGCCAACGAGTTGCTGGTGCAGCTGCTGAACCGCGGCGAGGCCCATCCCGCGCTGTTCGCGCGCTATGCGCTGCTGCTCTCGCAGCTGTCGACGAACGAGCTGGCCTGGCCGCTGCGCTGCTTCGAGCGCGATCTGCTCGCGGCGATCGGCTTCGAGCTGCCCTTGGACGCCGATCACGCCGGCCAGCCGATTGCACCCGAGGCGCGCTACCGCTGGCTGGGGGAAGCCGGTGCGCTGCGTCTTGGAGTCGCCGAGCAGACCGGCATCGAGGGCGCCGCGCTGCTGGCCCTGCGCGACGAGCATGCGCCTCCGGAGGCCCTGCTGCCGCCGCTGCGCCGGCTGCTGCGCGAGGAGCTCAAGCGTCATCTGCACGGGCGCAGCCTTCGCAGCTGGGGCCTGCTGGCGGAGTTCGAGGCCCTGCGCGGCTGAGCGCGCGCGGTGGCCATCTGGCGTGACCCCGCAAGGGATGCCCCTCGCCGCAGAGTGCTCGAGCCCGTCCAGACGTCAGCGGTAAATGCGGCAAGCGATTGCGACGGCGCCACCCTGATTCGCGTCGCCCGCGACCGCGTGCCCTTCGTTGCGGGAGCCGACTTTCAAACCGCTGCGCGGGCTTCGCCCAGGAGACGTTCGATCTCCGCGTCCAGTCGCTCCAGCGCCGCCCGGCTGTGCGCGCTGGCATGCGGATCCGCCAGCAGGCTGCGCGCGCACTCGACCTGGGCCGCCAAGGCCGCCGCACCGGTCAGACGGGCCGCGCCGAGCAGCGTGTGCAGCAGCGCATCCAGCGTCGCCACGTCCATCGGCTGCGCCGACGCAGCGTTCCTCAGCGCAGCCCGTTGCCCCGGCAGTTCGGAGAGCATCAGCTTGCGCAGTGAGCCTGCGATCCCGGCATGGCCGTTGGCTGCCGCCAGCGCGCGCTGCGCATCCCAGACGGGCGGCGCCAGGCCCAGCGCGCGCAGGCTGCACAACAGCGCATCGGCAGCAATGGGCTTGCGCAGACGTGCGTCGAAGTCCTTGGCGGCGACGATCTCCTCGTCCGCGCTCAGCGCCAGCGCGGGCGCGCGCAGACCGCGTGCGCGCAGTGTCGCCAGCAGCGTCGCGCCGCTGCCGTCCGGCAGGCGCTGGTCCAGCAGCAGTCCGTCGAAATCGCCGGCCTCCGCAAGCGCCAGTGCCTGCCGGCAGTCGCTCGCGTGCACGACTGCGTAGCCCCAGCCGCCCAGCAGGTGACGCAGCCACTCGGCGCCGGTCGGATCGTCTTCCAGCAGCAGCAGGCGCAGGGCAGGGGCTTGCATCGCGGCGTCGTCTCCGGCGGCTCAAGGGGGCATCCGTTATCCTGCCGAGCATGCGGAGATCGACTTCCATGCTCAAGGCCTGCGCACGGCGCCTCGGTCTGCTCGCCGCGCTGGCCCTGTTTTCGCTGCCGGCAGCGGCGCGCGAGCTTCTGGTGCGCGCCGAGTCGATCCGGCAGGAGGGACTCAGCGCGAACGGCGTGGCGCTGAGCCTGCAGTCGCCAAACGCACCGGGCGCCGGACTGCAGCTGCGCCTGCAGGCGGAGGCGCTGGCCTTCGCTCCGCTGGGCTACCGCTTCGCCGCCCTCGACTGGCGCTGCGAGCTGCGTCCGCGCGATGTCGGGGCCTGGCGCTGCAGCGGTCCGCTGGTCAGCGACGGCGCCTCGGCTGGCGAACTGGAGCTGGGCATCGATCGCGGCGCCCTGCAGCTCGCTCTGGTCCGCGGGCGCACCCGGCTGCAGGCGAACCTGCCCGCCGAGGGCAATCCGATCGGGCTCACGGCCGAACGCCTGCCGGCCGATTGGCTGCAGCCCATGCTGGCTCCCCTGTGGCCTCAGGCCAGCTTGACCGCGGGAAGGCTCAGTGCCGAGTTGGCGCTCGATCTTGCCGGTGGGGCGCCTCGCATCGAAGGTGAGCTGCAGGCCGAGGGCTTGGGTTTCGACACCAAGGATGGCCAGCTGGCCGCGGCCGAGTTGGAGATGCGCGGGCGGCTTGCGCTCGTGCTGGCCGAGCGCACCGAGCTTGAGCTCGAACTCGCCCTGAGCGCCGGCGAGTTGTTGGCTGGGCCGCTCTACGTCAGCCTGCCGGCGCAGCCGGTGCAGCTGGCGCTGTCCGCGCAGGGCCAGGGCGCGCGCTGGTCGCTCCAGGCGCTGCGTTGGAACGACCCCGAGGCCCTGCAGCTCGATGCGCGCGCCGAGCTGGACTTCGACGCCGCGGCGCCGCTGGTCGGCGCCAGCCTGAAGGCGCGCAGCCCGCGCGCGGGCGTGCTGCTGCCGCGCTACCTCGAAACGCTGTTGGCCACGGCGGGCCTGCCGGGCCTGCGGGCAGAAGGCTCGCTCGAGCTGTCGCTGGACCTCGAGGCCGGGCGCATCGAATCCCTTGGCGTCGAGGCGGATGCTCTGGCCCTGCGTGACGGCCAGTCACGCTTCCTGCTGGAGGGCGTGTCGGGAGGCCTCGGCTTCACCCGCAGCGCCAGCGCGCGCAGCGACCAGCTGCGCATCGAGCGCCTGGAACTCTTCGGGGCACCCTTCGCACCGGCGGTGTTGGCATGGGCCAGCAGCGAGGGCGAATGGCGGCTGCAGCGTCCGCTGGACCTCGGCGTGCTGGGCGGCGAGCTTCAACTGCAGGCCTTGCACTGGAACAGCGCGGCGGAGGCCGGCAGCGAGGATCGCTTCGCCGCGGCAGCTTCGGTGCGCGGCATCGACCTGCGCCAGCTGTCGGCGCAGCTGGGCTGGCCGCCCTTTGAGGGCGAGCTGTCCGGCGATATCCCCGGCGTGCATTACGGTGCGGGCGTGCTGGCGATGGACGGTGCGCTGCGCATGCGCGTGTTCGACGGTGACATCGAGATCGCCGGGCTGGCGCTGGAGCGCCCCTTCGGCGTGGCGCCCACGCTGGCGGCCGACGTCGAGCTGCAGGGCCTCGACCTGCAGCCGCTGACGGCGGCCTTCGGCTTTGGCGAGATCACCGGGCGCATGGACGGCTACATCCGCGGCCTGCGTCTGATCGACTGGGCGCCGGTGGCCTTCGATGCGCGCTTCGCCACCGATGAAAACGCCACAGGGCCGCGCCGGATCAGCCAGCGCGCCGTGCGCGACCTGTCTTCGGTCGGCGGCATGGGCGCGGCAGCGGCGCTGCAGCAGGGCGTGATGCGCGCCTTCGAGACCTTCCCCTATGCCCGCATCGGCATCGCCTGCCGCCTGCGCAACCACGTCTGCCAGATGGACGGGCTGGCGCGCACCGCGCGCGGCTACACCCTGGTCGAGGGCTCAGGCCTGCCGCGGATCAGCGTCAACGGCATGCAGCGGGAGGTCGACTGGCCGGTGCTGGTCGAGCGCCTGCGCGCCGTTACCGAGGGCCAGGCGCCCACGATCGATTGACCCCATGCGCGAGGCGGCACCGCCAAAGCTCCGCGCTCTACGCGAGATCCACCGAGGAGACATCCATGAACCTGCTTTGCATCCTCACCGGAGCCAGCCGCGGGCTCGGCGCAGCGCTGGCGCGCGGCCTGCTGGTCCGCGGCGCCGACCTGCTCTGCCTGTCGCGCGGCTTCGACGCGGCGCTCCAGGCCGAAGGCGACGCGGCCGGTCGCCGCGTGGAGCAGTGGCAGGTCGACCTCGCCGAGGCGCGGCCGGTGGCTGTGCGCGTCGAAAGCTGGCTGCAGGCGCGCGGCCCGCAGGCGCTCAGCCAGCTGCTGCTGGTCAACAACGCTGCGCTGCTGGAGGCACCGGGGCCGTTCGAGCGCCAGGCCGAGGCCGACATCGTCAGTGCCCTGCGGGTCGGGTTGGAGGCGCCGCTGCTGCTGAGCCGAGCGGTGCTGCGCGCGAGCGCTGCCTGGTCCGTGGAGCGACGTATCCTGAACATTTCTTCGGGCCTCGGTCGCCGGCCCTTGGCCGGTGTGGCGACCTACTGCGCGATCAAGGCCGGGCTCGACCACTTCAGCCGGACCCTGGCCGAGGAGCAGGGCGGCGCCGCCAACCCCGCGCGGGTCTGCGCGCTGGCGCCGGGCATCATCGACACCGGCATGCAGGTGCAGCTGCGCAGCGCCGATCCGCAGGCCTTCGCCGCGCGGCCGGTGTTCGAGAACTTCCATGCGAGCGGAGCGCTGGATACGCCAGAGCGCGCTGCTGCCAAGGTGATCGAGGTGCTGCTGTCGGCGCGCTTCGGCGCCGAGGCGGTGGCCGACGTGCGCGATTGAGTCGCGCACATCGGCGTGCTCGGCGCGGCAGCAGCGGGCCCACGGCGTCGACATCGGCCGCTGTGCGCCCGCCGCGCCGGCGGAGCTTAGCCGCCGGCGAAGCGGCGGTTGACTTCCTTCCAGTTGACGATCGGCCACCAGCCGCGCACGTAGTCGGCGCGCACGTTCTGGAACTTGAGGTAGTACGCGTGCTCCCACACGTCGATCGCCAGCAGCGGTTCGCCGTTGGGGCTGACCACATCCATCAGCGGGTTGTCCTGGTTGGGCGTGGTGGTGATCGCGAGGTCCCCGGTCTCGGTGCGGATCAACCACGCCCAGCCCGAGCCGAACACCGACAGTGCGGCGTTCTCGAATTCGCGCTTGAAGTCGTCGAGCGACCCGAACTTCGCGGTGATGGCTTCCAGCAGCTCAGGGCTGGGCTCGCCGCCCGCACCCGCAGGCGCCAGCAGAGACCAGAACAGCGTGTGGTTGTAATGACCGCCGCCGTTGTTGCGAACGGCCATGCCGTATTCCGAAATGCCACGCTGGATCTGCTCCAGCGTCATCCCTTCGAGCCGCGGGTCCTGCTGGACCGCGGCGTTGAGGTTGTTGACGTAGGCCTGATGGTGGCGGCCGTGGTGGATCTGCATGGTCTGTGCGTCGAGATGGGGTTCGAGCGCGTTCGCCGCGTAGGGCAGGGGGGGCAGGCTGAAGGGCTGGGCCAGGGCGTCAGCCGCGAGGGCGGCCATGACCAGGGCGAGGCTGAAGCGCAGGGCGGAGTTCATGCGTGTCTCCCAAGCAGTTAAAGGCACGGAAGCGTAATCGTCGGCGCGTGCAGACGAAATGTGGGGGCAGCGAGTGCAGTCTGTGCAGGGCGCGTGAGCAACGCGATCAGGGCAGGGCGTCTGCATTGACGGCCGCACGGCAACGGGACTAGCGTTGCGAAAGCGTTCAGCCAACAGCCCCGCGCCGCGTGTCGCTGCGGGGCCTCACGTAGCACCCACGACGCAGGAGACCCGCGCTCATGTCCACTCCGAAGCACTCGACGCTTGCCCTCACCATCGCCCTGGTGCTGACTGCGCCCCTTCCTGTCCTGGCACAGACGGACAGCGCGCAGGAGGAGGCGCGCGAACTGGATCAAGTGGTCGTCACCGGCACCCGCGTGGCAGGACGATCAGCGACGGACACCGCGGTGCCGCTCGACGTCGTCGATGTCGCGCAGCTGGAGCGTACTGGCTCGCCCGAGCTCAATCAGGCGCTGGCCGTGACCCTGCCCTCGTTCAACTTCCCGCGTCCGGGCCTGACCGACGGCACGGACACCGTGCGTCCGGCCACGTTGCGCGGACTGTCTCCCGACCAGAGCCTGGTGCTGGTCAACTCGAAGCGCCGCCACTCGGCCGCGCTGGTCAACGTCAACGGTTCGGTGGGTCGCGGTGCCGCTGCGGTCGATCTGAATACGATCCCCACCGCCGCCGTGCAGGGCATCGAAGTCCTGCGCGACGGTGCCTCCGCGCAGTACGGCTCCGACGCCATTTCGGGCGTCATCAACGTGCTGCTGCGCGAGGCGAGCGAAGGCGGCAATGCCAGCGTGTCCTACGGCGTGCGCGAGACCAGCTACACCACGCCGGTGACGCCCGGTCCGGCCAATGCGAACTGGCCGACGCCCTCCATCATCACTCGCGACCGGACCGACGGCGACACCCTCACCGTCTCCGGCTGGAAGGGCTTCGGACTCGGAGAAGACGGTTACGTCACCGTGTCGGCCGAGTACAAGGACCAGCAGCGCACCGAGCGCGGAGGCTACGACTTCCGCCAACAGTACCCGCTGGTCAACGGCCAGTTCGATCCGCGGGAAGCCAGCATCGATCGCTTCAACGCCTGGTACGGCGAACCCGACCTTGAGCAGCTGACGCTCTTCGGCAATGCCGGCGTGAACCTGTCCAGTGGCGGCAAGCTCTATGCATGGGCGAGCTACCAGGGGCGCGAAGCCGACTCCGCAGGCTTTTTCCGGCGTGCGCTGGATGACCGCAACGTCATCCAGATCTATCCGAACGGCTTCCTTCCCATCATCTCGCCGAGCGTCGATGACTACAGCTTCGCCTTGGGCTACGAGTGGACCGCTGGCGCATGGGACATGGACGCTTCGGTCGGCTGGGGCCGCAACGAAATGGCCTTCACCATCAACAACACGCTGAACCGTTCGCTCGGGCCGTCCAGCAAGACCTCGTTCAACGCCGGCGGCTTCGACTACGACCAGCTGGTTTTCAATCTGTCGGGTGTGCGCTCGGCCGATGTGGCCGCTTTCAGCTCGCCCCTCAACATCGCCGTGGGCGCGGAAGCGCGCCGCGAAAGCTATTCGATCTTCGCCGGCGAACCGGACTCGTATCGCAACGGCGGCATCCTGCTGCCGAACGGTACCCCGACCGCCTCGGGTGCCCAGGTCTTCCCGGGTTTCCGTCCCTCCAACGAGGTGGACGAGGATCGCCAGGCGGTCGGCGTGTATCTCGACCTCGAGGCCAACCTCACCGAGAAGCTGCTGGGTTCGGCCGCCGTGCGCCTTGAGAACTACTCCGACTTCGGCTTCAACAGCACGGGCAAGGTGGCCCTGCGCTACGACTTCACCGACGCGTTTGCCCTGCGTGGCTCGGCGCAGACTGGTTTCCGTGCGCCCAGCGTGCAGCAGCAGTACTTCACTGCGACTTCGACCAACTTCATCAACGGCGTGCCCTTCGACATCACCACCTTCCCGGTGGATTCGGCCGAGGCGCGGGCGCTGGGTGCGCAGCCGCTTGAGGCCGAGGAGTCGGTCAACTTCTCGCTGGGGGCCGTGCTCAACATCGGCAGCGTCTCGCTCACCGTCGATGCCTATCGCATCGACATCGACGACCGCATCGTGCTCAGCGAGAACCTCACCGCGGCCAATGTGCGCCAGTACCTCACCTCTCAGGGTTTCATCGGGATCGGCGGCGGTCGTTTCTTCATCAACGGCGTCGACACCGAAACCCAAGGTGTGGACGTGGTGTTGAACTGGCCGCTGGAGACGGACGGCGCCGGCCGCTTCGACTTCACTCTGCTCGGCAACTACAACGAGACCAAGGTCACCCGCGTGCCGCGCACCTCGCAGCTGTCTTCGCTGACGCCGCCGCCGGTGCTGTTCGACCGCGTCAATGTGCTGACCTTCGAGCGCGGAACGCCGAAGGACAAGTACGCCGCCAACGTCGACTGGAGCTACGACCGCTTCGGTGCCACCTTCCGCGCGACCCGCTACGGTGAGGTGCTGACGCCGGGCACGACAGCGGCCAACGACTTCGTGCTGAGCCCCAAGGTGCTGCTGGATCTGGAGGCCCGCGTCGATGTCACTGAGCAGTGGCGCGTGGCAGTGGGCGCTGAAAACCTCACGGACGAGTACCCCGACGCGTTCACCATCAATCTCAACACCACCGGCAACACGCCGTACTCGAACTACTCCCCGTTCGGCCGCAGCGGGCGTCTGCTCTATGCGCGCGTGAGCTACGACTTCTGATGAACTGTCGTATGCGACGAACGACCCGGGAGGCCGCCGCAGGGCGGCCTCCCGCGTTTTGACCCAGCCAATCGCACGCTCATGTCCTCCCGGTGGGCCTCTTGCGAAAGGCGCGCGGGAGCTCCCTCAGAGCGGCAGCATCGGCGAGCCGCGACCCTCGAGATCATCCGCGAACACGCTGTCGAAGCGCTCGAATGCGCTGCAGCCGGGTGCTTCAGCGGCAATGCGGAGCTCGACGAACAGGGCTTCATATTCCGGCATCAGCTGTGTGTTGATGCCGGGCAGCCCGCGCACCATGAAGACACCGAACAGCCCCGCTTCGAAGTCGATCCAGGGCATGAAGCCGAAGGCGCCTAGGCTGTGGATCAATGGGGGGCGATTGGCCGGTCGCTGGGGGATGAACCAGCTGCCCAAGCCGTAGCGTACGGGCGGCTCGGCCGTAGGCGGTGGATCGATCACAGGAAGCTCGGCGACCCGATCGCGCCACAGCTCGAACACGCTGTCGCGCGAGAGCAGGCGCGCGCCCGAGGCCGACACGCCTTCATTGACGAGCAGATGCAGCACGGCGCCGTAGTCGCGCAGGTTCGAGCGCGCGCCACCCGCGATCATGTAGTTGGTGGTCGCGCCGAACGCTTGCCAGTCGATGCTGCTGATGCCAAGCGGCGCGCCCAGGGATTGCTGCCAGCCTTGCTGCCAATCCTGCCCCGTAGCGACCTCGGCCACGCGGCCACCGATGTGCATGGACACGCCCCCGTAAGCGAACTGTCCGCCCACGCTGTAGCCCGCGGGAAAGTCTCGGCAGCAGGCGATCTGCTGCACGGCTTGGGCAAGGCTCATGCTGCGGTCGGTGATCTCGGGGGCGGCCGAATCATTGCCGTAGCCCGAGGTGTGCGAGAAGAGCTGGTCGAGCGTCATGCTGGCCTTCTCGCCGCGGAACTCCGGCAGCTGCGCGCCTATCGGCGCGTTCAGATCGAGCTGGCCGCGGTCGCTGAGCTGCAGGATGCGCACTGCGCTGAGAAGCTTGCTGGCCGAGGCGATCGCGACCACGGTCTGTGCGCTGTAGCTGCCGGCGTAGTGCTCCAGCAGCAAGCCCTGGCGGTCGCCGAGCAGCAGGGCCGCGCCGGGCAGCCCCTCGCGCTGACGCATCGCCTCGAAGCGCTGCAGGCTGGGGCTGAAGTCGCAGCCGGGCCCCTGCTGCGCTTCCGCTCGCGGCAGCGGACTCCAAAGAAGGCAAGCGGATACACACAGTGCCACTGTGGTCGCGCGGCGACGGGCCCCGCCTCGCGAACTCGCTCTCCCGGGAGCCGAAGCTACCGCGGGGGAAGGGGCGTGCGTGGAGACAGCAAGGAAGCGTTCGGAAGCCGGGTGGGCGAGGTGCATGGCGGGATTCGCGCTGGGGGTACGTCCACCAGAAACGCAGCGGGCGCGTCAAGGTTGACGCGCCCGTGCAATTCCACGGTTCCCGGGCTCAACGCGAACCGCGGCGCCCCGATCAGGCGGCGGCGCTGTCCCGCAATTCCCGCCGCAGGATCTTGCCGACGTTGGTTTTCGGCAGCTCGGTGCGGAACTCGATGTAGCGCGGTTGCTTGTAGCCCGTCAACTCGTGCCGACAGTGGTGCTTGATGTCGTCGGCGGTGAGGCTGGGGTCCTTCTTGACGATGACCACCTTGACGGCTTCGCCCGACTTCTCGTCCGGCACGCCGACCGCGGCCACTTCCAGCACGCCAGGGTGGGTCGCGATCACGTCCTCGATCTCGTTCGGGTAGACGTTGAAACCCGACACCAGAATCATGTCCTTCTTGCGATCGACGATGTAGCAGTAGCCATTCGTGTCCATCTTGGCCATGTCACCGGTCTTGAGCCAGCCATCTGCAGTCAGGACCTTGGCTGTCTCCTCCGGCCGCTGCCAGTAGCCCGCCATCACCTGCGGACCGCGGATGCAGAGCTCGCCCACCTCGCCAATCGGCAGGATCTGCCCGCTTTCGTCCTGCACCGACGCCTCGGTGCTGGGCACCGGCAGGCCGATGGCACCGTTGAAATCCTTGAGGTCCATCGGGTTGATGCACGCCGCCGGCGAGGTCTCGGTAAGGCCGTACGCCTCCACCAGCGTCACGCCGGTGACCTTCTTCCAGCGTTCGGCCACCGCACGCTGTACCGCCATGCCGCCGCCCAAGGTCAGATGCAGGCGGGAGAAGTCGAGCTTGTCGAAGCCGGGAGTGTTGAGGAGGCCGTTGAACAGCGTGTTGACACCGGTGATCGCGGTGAAGCGGATGCCCGACAGCGTCTTCACGAACCCCGGCATGTCGCGCGGGTTGGTGATCAGGTGGTTCAGTCCGCCGAACTTGATGAACACCAGGCAGTTCGCCGTGAGTGCGAAGATGTGATACAGCGGCAGGGCGGTAATGATTTCCTCCTCGCCCAGCTTGACGTTGGTCCCCAGCCACGCCGACGACTGCTGCATGTTGGCCACCAGGTTGCGGTGGGTCAGCATGGCGCCCTTGGAGACACCGGTGGTCCCGCCGGTGTACTGGAGGAACGCGATGTCGGAGGGCGCGATGTCGATGCTCGGCAGCTTTTTGCCGGCGCCCGCGTTCACCGCGTCCACGAAGTTGACGGCGCCCGGCAGGCTGTACTCGGGGACTGCCTTCCGCACGTACTTCAGCACGAAGTTGACGATGTGGCGCTTGGGGAAACCCAGCATGTCGCCAACACCGGTGGTGAATACGTGCTTCACCTGGGTTTCCTTGACGACCTCCTGCACCACGTTGGCGAAGTTCTCGACGACCACGATCGCGACGGCACCCGAGTCGTTGAGCTGGTGCTTCAGCTCGCGGGCGGTGTACAGCGGATTGGTGTTGACCACCGTCAGCCCCGCGCGCAGCACGCCAAAGATGGCCACCGGGTACTGCAGCAGGTTGGGCATCATGATGGCGACGCGGTCGCCCTTCTTCAGCTTGAGATCCAGCAGCAGGTGGCAGGCGAACTGGTAGCTCAGCCGATCGAGCTCGTCGTAGCTGATCGTCTTGCCCATGTTCTCGAACGCTGGCTTGCTGCGGTATTTGTCGCAGCTGTCCTCCAGCACCGAGACGATGTTGCGGTACTGCTCCAGGTCGATCTCGGCGGGGACGCCCTTCGGATACTGGGCCAGCCACGGGCGCGTTGCGCTCATTCGGTTCTTCCTCCCTGTCACACCTGTGCCGGTGCGGTTCGTGTGCGCCGCTGGAGCCCGTATGCTGCCGACCGTGCCCCGCGGTATGTTTCGCCGGATTGGAGCATAGGCCCTGTGGGCAGGCAAGGCGGTTCAACTGCTGCAGGCCTGTCCGGAAAATGCCCCGCCACAGCAGGTGTGCAAAGCGTGATGACGAAGCTCTCCCAGCCAAGCCGAAGCCTGTTGACCGCCTGGCTCTGCGTCGCCTGCGTGCTGCTTTTGATTGTGCTCCCCGGCTGCGCCCGCGCGCCCGCCGAACAGCGCCTTCTCGAGGCGATGGAGGCCCTGCAGTCGGCGATCGAAGCGCGCGAGGTCAGCGCTGCACTTGACCACTTCGCCGAAGACTTCACCGCCACCGGCGGTCTCGATCGCGAGGGGGCGCGCAACCTGATGCGGGTCATGGTGCTGCGCCACCAGCGCCTCGGCCTCAGCCTCGGTCCGATCGAGGTGGCGATGTTCGAGCAGCGGGCTACGGTGCGCTTTACCGCGGTGGCGACCGGCGGCCAGGGCAGCCTGCTGCCGGAGTCCGCACGGGTCTGGCAGGTGGAGACCGCCTGGCGCGAGGAGGATGGCGAATGGCGGATGATCTCGGCGCAGTGGCAGTGAGCGTCCCCGCGCTGGCGTGACGCATGGCCGGATCCGCCGCAGCGGCCGGCACGTCGCAAGCTGCTGCATTGCGGCAGCGCGCCCCGGGCACCGATAATCGCGGGTCTTTCATCGTGCCTGACCCGCGAGAATTCCCATGCTCGACCCCCAGCTGCTGCGCGCCCAACTCCTCGACACCGCCGAGCGCCTGAAGTCCACCCGCGGTTTCGAACTCGACGTCGAGCGTCTGCAGGCCCTGGAGGCCGAGCGCAAGCAGATCCAGACGCGCACCCAGGAGCTGCAGAGCCTGCGCAACTCGAAGTCGAAGGAAATCGGCGCGCTGATGGGGCAGATCGCCCGCCTCAATGCCACCGAGGAATTCGATCAGGCCGATCTCAACAAGGCCAAGGCCGAGCATCTGAAGCAGGAAGTTGCATCTTTTGCCGAGGAGCTCACCGCCAGCGAGCAGCGCCTGGAGCAGATCCGCCTGTCCATCGACATGATCAGCCTCGGCGTACCCAACCTGCCGGGCGAGGACGTGCCGCTGGGCGGTGGCGAGGCCGACAACGTCGAGCAGCACCGCTGGGGCACACCGCGCGCCTTCGACTTCGCGGTCAAGGACCACGTCGAGCTGGGTGCCCACAAGGGCTGGCTGGATGGCGACATCGCCGCCAAGCTCTCGGGCGCGCGCTTCACCGTGCTGCGCGGCGAGCTGGCCCGCCTGCACCGCGCTTTGGCCCAGTACATGCTCGACCTGCACACGGGCGAGCACGGCTACCTCGAGTGCAACGTGCCCCTGCTGGTCAATGCCGACACCCTGCAGGGCACCGGCCAGCTGCCGAAGTTCGAGGAGGACCTGTTCAAGACCGCGGTCGGCGAACACCCGCGCTACCTGATCCCGACCTCGGAGGTGCCGCTGACCAACCTGGTCCGCGACAGCATCGTCGAGGACGCCGAGCTGCCGATGAAGCTCACCGCGCATTCGATGTGCTTCCGTGCGGAGGCCGGCAGCTACGGGCGTGACGTGCGCGGCATGATCCGCCAGCACCAGTTCGAGAAGGTCGAGCTGGTCGCCATCGCTCGCCCGCATGAAAGCGAGGAGGTCCATCAGGGGATGGTGCGCCACGCCGAGATCGTGCTGGAGACTCTGGGCCTGCCCTACCGCAAGGTGCTGCTGTGCACCGGCGACATGGGTTTCGGCGCACGCAAGACCTATGACCTCGAGGTCTGGCTGCCGGCGCAGAACGCCTATCGCGAGATCAGCTCGATCAGCAACTGCGGCGACTTCCAGGCCCGCCGCATGCAGGCACGCTGGCGCAACCCGGAAACCGGCAAGCCCGAGCCCCTGCACACGCTCAACGGCTCCGGCGTTGCCGTCGGCCGTGCGTTGATCGCGGTGATGGAGAACTACCAGAACGCCGACGGCTCGATCAGCGTGCCCGAGGTGCTGCGACGCTATATGGGCGGCGTCGAGCGAATCGTCTGAGAAGGGCTTGCTGGCCTTGGAGATAGCGCTGTGCGGAAATTTGTCTTCCTTGCGGGAGGCAAGGAAATTGGCTGGTCCGAGCTTGAGCTTGGCGACCCGCCTATGGGGGTAGCCTTCGGAAGATTCCATCCCTCCGAACACTACTCGCCGCCGCATGCCTCCATCGAAGTGCGTACGCCTGACGGTCTTGAGATGAAAGCGTCGGGTGGTGTTTGTATTCTCGATGGCTCCGATGTTCTGGGCCTCGAAGCGATCGAAGTCTCTGTGCTTGGGATCGTGTCACCCGCGTATGACGCGCTGTTTCCGGAGCATGTCGCCGCCTACGAGGCCCAATTTCGAAAGGGATCGTGATGCGTTCGAGGTTGAAGCTGGATGCGACTGTCCGCGCATCCAGCCTCTGCACAGTGGCAATTGCACCAATCTGGAAGTCGTGCGGCGACCGATAGGGGCCCTGGTCCACCGCGCGCTCCACGCTCGCCCCGGTCACCGCCGGCGGCGACGCTTCGGGGTGCACATCGCGCCAAGGCACAGGCTTGGATCTGGGCGAAAGCACACCCTACGGTGGGCCAGGGCCCAACCTATGCGACGCTCACGATCGATACCCCTCGCGAACGCCGCCAAAGGCCAGGCGAGAGGCTTCACGCCGCGCGACGCGCATCCGAGGCTGCCGCCGCTTCACCCATCAGGTGCCCATACAGGTCCTTGGGATCCGCAAGCCCCGGAATCAGGCCGATGGTCTCGCCCAGGCCCAGCTCGGCGGCGCGATCGCGCAGCAGTCGCAGGGCGCTGTAGTCCTCCAGCGCGAAGCCGACCGAATCGAACACGGTGATCTCCGACTCGCTGCGGCGCCCTTGCGCCTCGCCACACAGCACGCGCCACAGCTCGGTGACGCCGAAGTCCGCCGGCATCTGCTGCAGATCGCCCTCGATGCGGGTCTGAGGCTCGAACTCGACGAACACCGAAGCTCGCTGCAGCACGTCCGCGGCCAGCTCGGTTTTGCCCGGGCAGTCGCCGCCCACGCCGTTGATATGCATGCCGGGCTCCAGCATGTCGCCGCCCAGGATGACCGCGTTGGTCTTGTCGGCGGTCACCGTGGTGACGATATCGGCGCCACGCACGGCTTCGCGCGTGTCCGCGCAGACCACCACGCGCAGGCCGCTGACCGGCTTGAGATGGGCGACGAGCTTGGCGGTAGCGGCCGGATCGACGTCGAACAGACGAACTTCCTCGATGCCCAGCAGGTGATGGAAGGCCAGTGCCTGGAACTCGCTCTGCGCGCCGTTGCCGATCAGGGCCATCACCTTCGAACCCGTGCGCGCCAGATGCTTCGCGGCCATCACCGACGTCGCCGCGGTGCGCATCGCGGTGGTCAGCGTCAGCTCGGAGAGCAGGGTGGGGCGGCCGGTATCGACATCGGCCAGCACGCCGAAGGCCATCACCGTGGGCAGGCCTTCGCGGGTGTTCTTCGGATGCCCGTTGACGTATTTGAAGCTGTACTCGCGAGCGTCGCAGACCGGCATCAGCTCGATCACGCCGACCTCCGAATGCGAGGCCAGACGCGCGCACTTCTCGAAGTCGTTCCAGCGGCGGAAATCGGCCTCCAGGTACTCGACCATCTGCGCCAGCAGCTGCGGCAGACCGAGGCGGGCGACCAGGCGGGAGACGTCGAGGGTGGTGAGCAGGGTGGTCATGGCGGGCTCCAGCGGGCTTCAGTGGCTGGGCATTGTCCGGAGCCAGGCGGCAGCGCGAAACGGCAATATCGACAGCATTTCGGCAATCTGATGGCAAAGTGACAGAGAGCGGTGGCAGTCTGTGCAGATGGACGATCTCGACCAGCAGCTGATCGCGCGGCTTCGCGCAAACGCCCGCGCCCCCGTCGCCGAACTCGCCGCGGCACTGAAGGTGTCGCGCGGTACCGTCACCAATCGCATGGCCAAACTCGAGCGCGAGGGGGTGATCAGCGGTTACACCCTGCGCCTGCGCCCCGATGCCGCCCGCGAGGAAGTGCGGGCCTGGACCTCGATCGCCGTCGAGGGCAACCAGCTCAAGGTGGTGCACGCATTGCTCGGTGAGCCCGGCCTCGCTGCCCTGCACGACACCAACGGGCGCTGGGATCTGCTGGCGGAACTGCGTGTGCGCGACCTCACCGAACTCTCTGCCGCGCTGGAGCGTATTCGCGCGATGCCGGGAGTGAGTGCCACCGAGACCAGTCTGCATCTGAAGAGTTGGAGGGCGTGAGGGCGTGAGGGCGTGAGAGCCGGGATTGGGGATTAGGGATTCGCAGCAGCCCGCCCGGATCGCCACTTCGAAGGCATCCGGTCTGAGACCGGCGCGTTGTCTGCATGTGCTGTGATTGGGTTCTGCGGGGCTTGGCTCTGCAACGCGTTCGTATCAACGCACCCGCAATCAGGGGACGCCACATCCACTCCCCACATCGTAGAGTGCGACCCGCCCTTCCTTTCGCCGCAGAATGCCCATGACCGACACTTCCGTGCATGCCGACGTGCGCCGCTACTACGGCGAGGTGCTGCAGAACAGCCGCGATCTCAAGACCGGCGCCTGCTGCCCGGCCGAGGCCATGCCGGCTTGGCTGCGCCCGCTGCTCGCCGATCTGCATCCCGAAATCCAAGAGCGCTTCTACGGCTGCGGCTCGCCGCTACCGCCTGCGCTGGAGGGTTGCACGGTGCTCGACCTCGGCTGCGGCACCGGTCGCGATGCGTACCTGCTGTCACGGCTGGTCGGGGAGCGCGGCCAGGTCATTGGCGTGGACATGACGCGGGAGCAGCTCGACGTCGCGCGCCGGCATCAGGCCTGGCAGGCCGAGCGCTACGGGCATGCGCGGAGCAACGTGCGCTTCGTCGAGGGCTATATCGAAGACCTCGCCGCCTGCGGCATCGCCGATGCCAGCGTCGACGTGGTTGTCTCGAACTGCGTGCTGAACCTCGCCCCCGACAAAGCGCAGATGTTCGCCGAGATCTTCCGCGTGCTGAAGCCCGGCGGCGAGCTCTACTTCAGCGATGTGTTCGCCGATCGTCGCGTTCCAGTGGCGCTGCGCAGCGATCCCGTGCTGCTGGGCGAATGTCTGGGCGGCGCGCTCTACGTCGAGGACTTCCGCCGGCTGATGGCTCGGGTCGGCTGCGCCGATTCGCGCGTCGTCAGTCGCGCGCCGATCCCTTTGCTGGACCCGGCGATCGAAGCCAAGCTCGGCATGGTCCGCTTCGAATCGATCACCGTGCGTGCGTTCAAGCTCGACCTGGAGGACCGCTGCGAGGACTATGGCCAGCTCGCCACCTACCGCGGCAGCCTTTCGCAGTCGCCGCACGCCTTCGATCTCGACGACCATCACCGTTTCGAAACCGGCCGCCCGCTGCGTGTTTGCGGCAATACCTTCGACATGCTGGCCTCGAGCCGCTACGCGGCTCACTTCGAATTCACCGGCGACAAGCGCACGCACTTCGGCCTGTTCGATTGCGCTCCGACCTCGCCGACCGTACCGAGGCCCGCGGCAGCGGGCTGCTGCTGACTGCCTGATCGTCCGCAGGCGTCGATCCGGGGTCTGCCGCGATGACACCGCCGCTAGACGGCCCCGAGAAAGCCGGTGCAGGGCATCGCCCTGCGCCGGCGTCTTGGTATGTCGTCACCGGTTTGAATCGGTCGCTGCCGCGCCTGGCCGTCCATCGACCGCAGGTCCCCAGCCGAAGGTAAGCCCTCGCGCTTGACTGCCATCCCGGACGTGTCGGCCCGCCCAGTCGAGCCCGTCAGCGCCCCGACTCAGCCTTCGTCCCGCCAGCGGCGCAGACGCGTCGCCAGCACGATCATGAAGATGCCGGCGACTGCGCCCACCCAGAGATTGAGCGAAGCGAGTGCGCGCGCCATCAGGTTCCAGCCGAAAGTGCTGGTGACGTTCTGCAGGTTACCGCCGTCGACGAGCGTGCTCGGATCAGTCACTGCCAGATGCAGCGGGAAGCTGCCAGGCAGAACGCCCAGGAGGATGCGCATGACCACATGCTTCCAGTACGCCGTGTACTCGAGATTGATCAAGCTGAGCAGATCGAACCAGTTGAGCAGAAGCCCGACCGAAACCGGCACCAGCAAAGCCCAGAGAAAGGGCTTGCTGCGGGCAAAGGCGGACACCAGCAGCAGCCAACCGATGGTCGGCAGGGCCCAAAGCGCATTGACCGGCACGTTCGCCAACATCTGGCCCCACACGTTCAGCAGGGACACCGGGCCCCACAGCACGGTCAGCGGATTGATGCCGTGGAAGAGCACATACAGGCTCAGCAGCACCAGCAGTGCGAACTGCAAAGCCATTGCGATCAACGTGGAGATGATCGGCGCCAGCAGGGTGGCTGCGAGCACCTTGGAGGCAACCATCGCACCATCCGATAGCGGTAGCGATTTCCAGAACAGCACGCTGCGGTCGCGACGATCGTCGTAGAGGGCGCCGAGCAGGTAAAAAAAGACCACGAAGAACAGGATGAACTGCAACAGGCCCGACATGGACAGCAGGGCCACGTCGAGCGCAGCGCCCAGTGTCTGCAGCTCGGCGTCGGACAGGCGCTCCGTCAGGCGCTTCAGCGGAATGCCGATCTGGATGTCGCCGGTGAATTTCTTGCGGAAGACTTCCGCCGTGATCAGGCCCATCACCATCAGCAGCAGGCTGACGCCTGCACCGATCGCCGGCGCCCAGAGGAAGCCACCGCGGTTCTCCCAGTACTCGCGCTTCAACAGCCAGGGCAGGGTGGTCTTCATGCGTAGGTTCCTTTCATGGTGGCCACGAAGATGTCGGCGACGCCGGGCGTGCGGATCTCGCCCATGCGGCTGAGCGCGGCGCGGTCGGCGCCGTCGAACAGGAAAATGCTCTTGCCGAAGACCTGACGCTCATCGAGTGGCTTCATGGCGCGGCAGGTCTCGACGTGTTCCGCTCCGACCATGACTTCGGTGAAGCGCTCGCCAACGTCCTCCATGCTGGCCGACAGCGAGACCTCGCCGTCGCGGATGAAGATCAGGTCGGTGAGGATGTGCTCGATCTCCTCGACCTGGTGGGTGGTGACGATGATCGTCTTGTCGTGGTCGAAGTAGTCGTTGAGCAGATGCTGGTAGAAGGCCTTGCGGTACAGGATGTCGAGGCCCAGGGTCGGCTCGTCCAGCACCAGCAGGCGGGCGTCGATGGCCATCACCAGGGCCAGGTGCAGCTGCACGATCATGCCTTTGGACATGGCCTTGACCTTCATGTCCGGCGTCAGCTTGGTGGCCTTCAGGAAGGCTTCGCACTTCGCCCGCGAGAAGCGTGGGTGCACGCCTTCGACGAAATCGATCGCCTCGCGCACGCGGATCCAGCGCGGCAGGACAGCAACGTCGGCAATGAAGCAGACGTCCTGCATCAGCTGGTTGCGCTGGGTGCGCGGGTCGAGGCCCAGCACCTTCAGCTTGCCCTCGTAGGGGGCGAGCCCGAGGATGGCCTTGAGCGCCGTGGTTTTGCCGGCGCCGTTCGGTCCGATCAGACCGACGATCCGGCCGGCGTGGATGTCGAAGTCCAAGCCTTTTAGAGCCGTTGTCTTGCCGTAGCGCTTGCTGAGTCCGCGCGCCTCGATCACCGTGCTCATGCCTGTGTCTCCCCCTGCTCTTCGCGGTTCATGAGTTGGTCCAGCTGCAGCCCGAGCCGCTCGATCCGAGCCAGTACCGCGGGCCACTCCTCCTTGAGGAAGCGTTGGCGCTCGCTGGCCAGAAGTTTCTCGGGGGCGCCTTCCGTGACGTACATGCCAAGACCTCGACGTTTCTCAACCAGGAATTCGTCCACCAGCTCCTGATAGGCGCGGGAGACGGTGATGGGATTCAGCTGGAAATCCGCTGCTACCTGTCGCACCGAGGGCAGGGCATCGCCCGGCTTCAGCACGCCGTCGAGCAGCATGCCGATCACCTTCTCCTTCAGCTGCAGATAGATCGGCGTGTTTTCGTTCCAGATCACGCTCATGCTCAGATCTCCTGATCCGCGGGGCGGGCTCCGCCGCCGGGCACGTACGGCAGGGTCATTCGTAGCCTCAGGCTGCCCGGGGCCGAGGCCTTCGGCGGCGGGACCGCCAGCGCGCCTAGCGGTGCTTGGCCGATTCCCGCAGAGGCATTGGAGGGTCGCTCAGCGCCGGGGTGCAGTGCGAGCAAGCCGGCCAGCAGGCCGCTGTAGGCCAGAGCCATGACCAGACTGAATGCCAAGCGCGTGCCGGCGGCGAGGTGTTGGCTTTTCATGGGGGCTCCTAATCTGCGGGCATGGGCCGTTGGTGTTGTAGTTGACTATAACACTAGATTTCGCCCTGTCAAGCGTAGGCGCCGTTTGCCGGCCGCGCGCGACTGGCCTAGCCTGTGCGCCGGCCGCAGCCAGCATCGGCTTGTGCCCCTCCCGAGATCTGCACGCAAGCTGCCGATTTCCTTAACTTTCTCGCTGGCTACGCCCAGCACACCCAGATTCGGAGCCTCCATGCAGATCGCAGACCGCTGCGTCGTGTCCTTCCACTACACCCTGACCAACGATGCCGGCGAAGTGCTCGACAGCTCGTCCGGCCGTGAGCCCTTGGCCTACCTGCACGGCGCCGGCAACATCGTGCCGGGCCTCGAGTCGGCCCTGGAGGGCCGCGAAGCGGGCGACAGCTTCAAGGTGTCGGTGGCGCCCGAGGAGGGCTACGGCGTACATCACGAGGGGTTGGTCCAGCAGGTGCCGCGTGCGGCCTTTGCCGGTGTCGACGAAGTCCAGGTCGGCATGGAATTTCATGCCCAGGGCCCGCAGGGTCCTCTCGCGGTGACGGTCACGGCCGTGGACGGCGATACCGTCACCATTGATGGCAATCACCCGCTGGCAGGCCAGACCCTGCATTTCGCCATCGAAGTGACGGGAGTGCGTCAGGCCACCCTGGAAGAAAGCCTGCATGGCCATGTACACGGCCCGGGTGGCGTCGAGCATTGATGTCTCGTAAAGCGTAAATCGCTGATTTGAAAGGGCGCTGCTCTGGCGTGGCCCTGTAAGATCTGCGTAGTCGCTTTGACGTGAATGATGGCGTATAGTGGCCTCGCTGTGTTTGCTGGGGTCACCGTGACTCGTGACCCGATGGTGTTGGTAGCACAACGTTCATCGCTTCACCTCGTGTCTTTCTCCGAGCAGACCCAGTCGGCGGCATCCAAAGTCGTCGCATTCATTTCAATCAAGTTGCAAGGAGCAAGACATGTCTGATCGTCAGACCGGCACCGTGAAGTGGTTCAACGACGCTAAGGGCTTTGGCTTCATCAGCCGCCCGGACGGCGAGGACCTCTTCGTTCACTTCCGCGCCATCCTGGGCACCGGCTTCAAGTCGCTGCAGGAAGGCCAGAGCGTGAGCTTCGTCGTGACCAAGGGCCCGAAGGGCCTGCAGGCCGACCAGGTCCAGCCGCTGTAATCTGCAGTTCAACTGCCGATTCGAACAAAGCCCCGGGAAACCGGGGCTTTGTTTTCTCCACCCGCCATGCGTTGATGCGGGCATGAAACCACTGCTGATCCTGCACGCCGGCGATGAGGCCGGCACCACCCGAGCGCTGATCGGGGCGGTTCGTGAGGGCGCCCTGGCGGCCGAGCCCGGCCTCGTGTTGCACCTGCGGCCCGCGCTGCAGGCGGGGCCTGAAGTCCTGCTCGAAGCAGGGGCCGTGCTGTTCGCCACGCCGGAGAAGTTCGGCTACATGGCGGGCGCACTCAAGGACTACTTCGACCGCTGTTTCTATCCGCTCGAAGGCAAGGTCCCGGGGCTTGGCTATGCGCTGCTGGTGAGCGCCGGCAACGATGGGCGAGGTGCGGTCGACTCCGTGCAGCGTATCGTCCGCGGCCTGGCTTTGAAGCCAATCGCCGAGCCGCTGCGTGTCGTCGGACGGCCAAACCCGGCGGATCTCGCCGCGGCGCGCGAACTCGGCGCAGCCCTCGCTTCCGGGCTCGTCTTGGGTATCTTCTGAATCGCCATCGACAAGGACGCCTGCATGAACGACGCCGCCGAATCCCACGCATCCTCCGACTCCGCGGACAGTGCTGCGCCGCCACGACTGCTCAGCGAAATCGAGGCGCGCATCCTCGCCAGCTTGTTCGAGAAAGCGCAGACCACGCCGGAGCAGTACCCGCTGACCGTGAATGCGCTGCAGCTGGCCTGCAACCAGAAGAACAACCGCGATCCGATCAGCCAGTACGAGCAGGGTGCGATCGTGCACGCGCTGCGTGATCTGGAAAACCGCGGCTGGGCGCGCCAATCCTCCGAGGGCGTCCGCGCCCAACGCTGGGAGCACCGCTTCGACCAGCATCTGGGCCTGACCCCGCGCAAGGCGGCCGTCCTCTGCACGCTGCTGCTGCGCGGCCCGCAGACGCTCAACGAAATCCATACCCGCAGCGAGCGCCTTACGCCGTTCCCGAGCGTGGATGACGTGCAGGACACGCTCGATCGCCTGATCGAGCGCGCTCCACCGCTGGTGGTGAAGCTGCCGCGCCAGCCCGGCCAGCGCGAGGAGCGCTTCATGCACCTGCTGTTCGGTGCGGTCGATCCGACCTTGCTGATCGACCGTGCCGGCAGCGAGCGCGCACCGCGCGGCGGTTCGGCGCTGGAGGCCCGCGTCGAGGCCCTGGAAGCCGAGGTCGCCGAGCTGCGTGCTGCCTTGCAGGCCTTGGGCGCGCTGTAGGAACTTGCCAAAGCGTCACGGCTGCAGGGTCTTCGACCACCGTCGCAGGCCCTGCACGCGTGGGATCTCCTAAAATGGCGGTTTCCCCCAGCCGGAAGCCACGCGCCATGGGCACGCCCGCCACGATCCGCCAGGACGACTTCATCCACAGCGTCGCCGACGCCCTGCAGTACATCAGCTATTACCATCCGGTCGACTACATCCAGGCCCTGGCTGCCGCCTATGAGCGCGAGGAGAGCCCCGCCGCCAAGGATGCGATGGCGCAGATCCTCATCAACTCGCGCATGTGCGCCGAGGGCCACCGCCCAATCTGCCAGGACACCGGCATCGTCACCGTGTTCCTGAAGATCGGCATGGACGTGCGCTGGGACGCCGCGATGAGCGTCGAGGACATGGTCAACGAGGGCGTGCGCCGCGCCTACAACCACCCGGACAACAAGCTGCGCGCTTCGGTGCTGGCGGATCCCGCCGGCAAGCGCCTGAACACCCGGGACAACACGCCTGCGGTCATCAACATGACGGTGGTTCCCGGCAACACCGTCGACGTGATCGTCGCCGCCAAGGGCGGTGGCTCGGAGGCCAAGTCGAAGTTCGCGATGCTGAATCCGTCCGATTCCATCGTCGACTGGGTGATGAAGACGGTGCCGACCATGGGCGCGGGCTGGTGCCCGCCAGGCATGCTGGGCATCGGCATCGGCGGCACCGCCGAGAAGGCCATGCTGCTGGCCAAGGAAGCCCTGATGGAGCACATCGACATCCAGGAGCTGATCGCCCGTGGGCCCAGCAACCGAATCGAAGAGCTGCGGCTGGAGCTGTATGAGAAGGTCAATGCGCTCGGCATCGGCGCGCAGGGTCTGGGCGGCCTGACCACCGTGCTCGACGTCAAGATCAAGGACTATCCCACGCACGCGGCCAACCTGCCGGTGGCGCTGATCCCCAACTGCGCCGCTACCCGCCATGCGCATTTCGTGCTGGATGGTTCCGGCCCGGTCAGCCTTGAGCCGCCCTCGCTGGAGGACTGGCCCAAGCTGACCTATGACGCCAGCAAGGGCCGCCGTGTCGACCTTGCCACCGTGACCCGCGACGAGGTGGCCAGCTGGAAGCCCGGCGAAGTGCTGCTGCTGAACGGCAAGATCCTCACCGGCCGCGATGCCGCCCACAAGCGCATGGTCGACATGTTGAACCGTGGCGAGAAGTTGCCGGTCGACTTCACCGGCCGCTTCATCTACTACGTCGGCCCGGTCGACCCGGTACGCGACGAGGCCGTGGGGCCGGCCGGCCCCACCACGGCCACCCGCATGGACAAGTTCACCGACCAGGTGCTGGGTGCGACCGGCCTGCTCGGCATGATCGGCAAGGCCGAGCGCGGCCCGGCGGCGATCGAGGCGATCAAGAAGCACCGCTCGGTGTATCTGATGGCGGTCGGTGGTGCGGCGTATCTCGTGTCAAAAGCGATCAAGTCGGCCAAGGTGGTCGGCTTCGAGGACCTCGGCATGGAAGCCATCTACGAGTTCGAGGTCCGCGACATGCCGGTCACCGTCGCCGTAGATTCGGCCGGCGAGTCGGTGCACAACACCGGCCCGAAGCAGTGGCAGGCACGCATCGGCAAGATCCCGGTGGTGCTGGCCTGAGCCGCGAGCGGGTCGGATGCGCGTCCTGCTGATCGGTGGCTCGGGACTGGTCGGGCGTGCGCTGGTCGCACGTCTGGCGGGTCGTGAGGATCTGCAGTTGGACCAGCTGCTGCGGCGGACGCCGTCGCGGCAGGTGGCCCAGGGACACGCCTTCGTCGGGGATCCGCTGTCAGAGGCGCTGGCGCAGTGGCAGGCGGACTGTCGGGCGTGCGATGTCTTCATCAGCGCGCTTGGCACCACCCGCCGAATTGCTGGCTCGATCGAGGCCTTTGCGCGGATTGATCGTGATCTGGTGCTGCAGGCAGCCTTTGCGGCGCGCAAGGCCGGTGCTCGACAGGCCATCCTGGTCTCGTCCATAGGCGCCGACGCTGGCTCGCGCAACGATTACCTGCGGATCAAGGGTGAGCTGGAGCAGCGCGTGGTGACGCTGGGCTTCGAGCGCTGCGATTTCCTGCAGCCGGGCCTGCTGCTGGGCAAGCGCGAGGGGCAGCCCGCGCGACCGGCCGAGCGTCTGGGGCAGCGTCTGGCGCCCTTGCTTAACCCGCTGCTGGCAGGGCCGCTCGCGCGCTATCGCGCGGTCGAGGCGGATGCCGTTGCCGCCGCGGCGGCGGGCTTGATCGGTCGGCCGGGTGAGGGCGTGCAGCGTCATCCGGGACACGGGCTGCTGGCCCTGGCGCGCCCCGCCTGAGGGTCGGCGGTGGCCTCCCGCGGTTGCGCTACGGCGGCTGAAGGGCCGGCGCGCCGGTTCAGCCGCTGAACGTCGCTGCCCGCACCCATCGGCCTCACGTACACTTGCCGGCCTGTCTGTGGCCTGGATTCTCCGGAGAACTCGCGTGCTGGAACTGCTGATTGCTGGCGGCTGGGTGATGTGGCCGATCCTGCTGTGCTCTGCCCTGGCCCTGGCCATCATCATCGAACGCTTCTGGAGCCTGCGGCGCTCGAAGGTGCTGCCGCTCGACCTCGGCGACGAAGTCCGACAGTGGGCAGCCAGTGGTCGGCTCGATCCCAAGCACATCGAATCCCTGCGTTCGAACTCGCCGCTGGGCGCCATCCTCGCGGCCGCACTGGAAGTGCGCCAGCGTCCGCGCGAGCAGATCAAGGAGCGCGTCGAGGATGTCGGCCGCCACCAGCTGCATGGCATGGAGCGCTTCCTCAACACCCTTGGCACCATCTCGGGCATCAGTCCGCTGCTGGGTCTCCTGGGCACGGTGTTCGGCATGATCGAGATGTTCTTGGGCATGCTCACGCATGGTGTCGGCGATGCCAACCAGCTGGCGGGCGGCATCGGCGAGGCCCTCATTACCACCGCCGCGGGGCTGTGCGTGGCGATTCCCGCCTTCATGTTCTACCGCTACTTCCGCGGGCGCATCGCCGAGTACGTGGTCGAGATGGAGCAGCAGGTCATCGCACTGATCGACACGCTCGAGAACGTGCCGCAGCCGGGAAGCGCGCAGCCGGCGCCGCGTCCCCGTCGCCCGATGCCGGGCGCCGCGGGTACCGGAGCCGCCTGATGAACTTCGGCAGCCGCCGCTCGCTGGAAGATCCCGAGCTCAACCTCACGCCGCTGATCGACGTGGTGTTCTGCTTGATCATCTTCTTCGTGGTCACCACCACCTTCGACGATCGCTCCGCACTCAACATCCAGCTGCCCACCGCCAGCCCTTCCGAGGCGCTGCCGGTGGGCGAGCCGCTGCAGGTCCAGATCGATGCCGAGGGCCGCTATTTCATCGCTGGCAACGAAGTGCTGAGGCGCGATGGAGCTGCCCTGCGCGAGGCGCTGGAGCAGATCGCCGGTGATGACCGCGAGCGCAGCGTGATCCTGCGCGCCGATGCCCGCACCCCGCACCAGGCGGTGGTGACGGCGATGGACGCGCTCGGCGCGGTGGGCTTCACCAAGCTCTCGATCGCCACCGTGCCCGAGGGCGAGGCCGCAAGCGGCGCCGACGGCGGATGAGCGGGGTGCCCGGGAGCGCCGAGACAGGGGCGCAGCTGTCGGCGGTGCAGTCTTATCGACGCCTGCTGGGCTACGCGAAGACCTACTGGGGCTTCGGCCTGATCGCCCTGATTGGCATCGGCCTCGATGCGGCCTCCTCGGCGGCGTTCGTGCAGCTGATCGAGCCGATGCTCAACGATCTGTTCGTCGCCCGCGACCCGTGGGCGATCCAGTGGCTTCCAGTGATGCTGATCGGCGTGTTCGTGGTGCGCGGCATCGGCACCTATGCCACCGACTACGGGATGGCGCGGGTCGGCCGGGGCGTGGTGCGCGACCTGCGCGTGGCGATCTTCGCCCACTACCAGCGGTTGCCGGCCAGCTGGTTCGATCGTGAGCCCTCCGGCCAGATCATCGCCCGGGTGATCTACAGCGCCGAGCAGATGGCGCATGCGGTCGCCGAGGCGCTCAAAGTCCTGCTGCTGGATGCGCTGATGGTGATCGCGATGGTCGGCGTCATGCTCTCGAAGAGCGCCAGCCTGACCCTCTACCTGTTCGTGATGGTGCCGCTGGCTGGGCTGGTCTGGCAGTTCGTGGGCAAGCGCTTCCGCCGCATCAACCGGCAGATCCAGGGCGCCGTGGGCGAGGTCACCGGCATGGTCGAGGAGGCTGTCGACGGTCATCGCGAGGTGCGTGTGTATGGCGGCCAGGCGCGCGAAGCGGAGCGCTTCGGCGAGGCCGTGCAGCGCAACTTCCGCCTGAACCTGAAGGTGGCCGCGACCAATGCGCTGAGCACCTCGACGGTGCAGCTGATCGCCGCCAGCGTGCTGGCGGCGATCGTCTGGCGCGCCACGCGGCCGGACCTGCTCGACACCATGAACCCGGGCAGCTTCATGGCGCTCATCGGCGCGATGATGGTGATGCTGCCCTCGCTGAAGCGGCTGACCTCGGTGCAGTCTATGTTGCAGCGGGGCATCGCCGCGGCGGACGACCTGTTCGCCGTGCTCGACACGCCGCCTGAGCAGGATCGCGGCACCCTGCGCATTGAGCGCGCGCGCGGCGACATCGAGTTCGACGCGGTGCGGCTGGCCTATCCTGGGGCGACTTCACCCGCGCTCGACGGCGTCAGCCTGCGCTGTGCGCCGGGCACGGTCACCGCGCTCGTGGGGCGCTCGGGCAGCGGCAAGTCCAGCCTGGTCAGCCTGCTGCCGCGCTTCTACGAGCCCAGCGCGGGCGCCGTCAAGCTGGATGGACAGCCGCTGCAGGTGTACCGCCTCGAGGACCTGCGCGCGCAGATCGCCCTGGTCAGCCAGCGCGTGGTGCTGTTCACCGGCAGCATCGCCGACAACATCGCCTTCGGCGCCATGCGCCATGTGGATCGCGCCGAGATCGAGGCTGCCGCCGAGGCCGCCAATGCCATGGAGTTCATCCGCCCGCTGCCGCTGGGCCTGGACAGCCCGGTGGGCGAGGGCGGGGCGCTGCTGTCGGGCGGCCAGCGCCAGCGCATCGCGATCGCGCGAGCGCTGCTGAAGAACGCGCCGATCCTGATTCTCGACGAGGCCACCAGCGCGCTCGACAGCGAGAGCGAGCGCTTGATCCAGGAGGCGCTGGCGCGACTGATGCGCGACCGCACCACGCTGGTGATCGCGCACCGCCTTGCCACCGTCGAGCATGCCGACCAGATCGCCGTACTCGAAGCCGGCCGCGTGCAGGAGGTCGGCCGCCATGCCGAACTGCTCGCCCGCGAGGGGCTGTACGCCTCCCTGCATCGCCTGCAGTTCAACGAGTCGGTGCCGGCCGCGGCCGATCCGAGGCCATGAACCTGCGCGCCAGCCTGGAGCTTTGGCTGGTCCGGCGTTGGTACGGTCCGCGTCCGATCCTGGCCCTGCTGCCGCTGTCCTGGCTGTTCGGCGGCCTTGGCGCACTGCGGCGCTGGCTGTACCGGCGCGCGCTTCTGAAGGCTCCGCCGCGCGCCGTCCCCGTGCTGGTGGTGGGCAACCTGACCGTAGGCGGGGCAGGCAAGACGCCGACGGTGCTCGCCCTGATCGAAGGCCTGCGCGCGCGCGGTTGGCGCCCTGGCGTGATCTCGCGCGGTCATGGCGGTGACGCACACGCAGCGGCCCTGCTGCCCGAGCAGCCGGATCCGCGCCGCTTCGGCGACGAGCCGAGCCTGATCCGGATCCGCAGCGGCGTGCCCGTGGCCGTGGCGCGTCGGCGCAGTGACGCGGCCGCACTGCTCGAGCGCACGGGCGAGGTGGATCTGCTGATTGCCGACGACGGGCTCCAGCACTACGCCCTGGCGCGCGACGTCGAAGTACTGGTGATCGACGGCGAGCGTCGTTTCGGCAACGCGGCCCTGTTGCCGGCCGGCCCGTTGCGCGAGCCGCTAGCGCGCGCCGACGCCTGTGCCGCAAGAGTCTGCAACGGCGGCACGCCGCAGTCGGAGGAGTGGTCGATGCAGTTGCAGGCTCAGGCCTTGCGCGCCCTGACAGGCGACGGGGTGCCGCCGCCGTCAGCGGGACGCGTGCATGCGGTAGCGGGCATTGCGCATCCGGCGCGCTTCTTCGCCAGCCTGCGTGCCCTCGGCTTCGAGCCGATCGAGCATGCGTTCGCCGACCACCATCCTTTCGTCGCCGCCGACCTGGAATTCGCCGACGATCTGCCGGTGCTGATGACCGAGAAGGATGCGGTCAAGTGCGCCGGCTTCGCCTCAGCGCGCTGTTTCTACCTGCCGGTCAGCGCCAGCCTGCCCGAGGCGCTGTTCGACCTGCTGCACGCGCGCCTCCAAGCCGCGCAGGATCTGCGAGGACACCGATGAACCCAGGCTGCGATTTCGTGGTCGCCATTCCCGCCCGCCACGCCTCCACACGCCTCCCCGGCAAACCGCTGCAGTTGATCGCCGGCGAGCCGATGATCGTCCACGTGCTGCGGCGCGCGCTGGAGGCCGGTGCGAGCGAGGTGGTGGTGGCCACTGATGACTCGCGCATCGCCGAGGCCGTAGCAGGGCAGGGAGCCACGGTCTGCATGACCGCGCCCGAGCTGGCCTCGGGCACCGATCGCCTCGCCGCTGCCGCGCGCGCCTTGGGCTGGTCCGATCAGCGCATCGTGGTCAACCTGCAGGGCGACGAGCCGCTGGCCCCGCCGAGTGCGATCGCAGCCGCGGCGCGGCTGCTTGACGACAGTGGCGCCCGCATCGCCACCCTCGGGCAGCCCATCGTGGACAGCGAAGAGCTGTTCAACCCCAACTGCGTCAAGCTGGTGCGCGCCGACAGCGGCGATGCGCTCTATTTCAGCCGCGCGCCGATTCCCTGGGATCGCGACGGTTTCGCCCGCGACCGCTTGCAGCTGTCCGGCCCGCACTGGCTCCGCCACATCGGTCTCTACGCTTACCGCGCCGGCGACCTCCAGCGCTTCGCGGCGATGCCGCCGGGGCGCCTGGAGCAGCTGGAGTGTCTGGAGCAGCTGCGCGCCTTGGAAGCCGGCTGGCGGATCGCGGTCGCGCTGTCGCCGCAGCCCTTCCCCGCGGGGGTCGACACGCCCGAGGACCTCGCGCGCGTCGACGCGGCGCTGCGGGGCGCGCAGGCATGAGGGTCGCGCGTGACGGCACGCGCAGCGTGCTGTTCGTCTGCCTGGGCAACATCTGCCGCTCGCCAATGGCCGAGGGCATCCTGCGCGCGCGGGCCGCTGAGGCGGGGCTGGGATTGCACATCGATTCCGCAGGAACGGCCGGCTACCACGCGGGTCAACCTCCCGATCCCCGAGCGATTCGCGTGTCCCGGGCGCGAGGCACGCCAATCGACGCGCAGCGGGCGCGCCAGTTCGATTGCCGCGACTTCGATCGCTTCGACCTCATCCTCGCGGCCGACTGCAGCAATCTCAGAGAACTTCGCGCGCTGCAGCCACGGCAATCAGCGGCGCGTCTGGCCCTGCTGCTGGAGTGGGCCGGGCTCGGCGAGGGCCTCGAGGTGCCGGATCCCTACTACGGACGCATCGAGGCGTTCGAGGAGGCGCATGCGCTGCTGGATCGCGCCTGTCGACGAATCACGGCGCGTCTGCTGGGCATGGCAGAATGTGAAGCACATGACGAGGCTGGGGGCTGGGTCAGTTCCCAGTGAGACATTCGCCCGCCCGTCGGCGGCGGACAGCGCCCGCTGGGCGCGCAAATCGAGGATGCTCCCATGGTGCCTGGCGCGCGCGCCCCTGAGTTCCACATCGCCCTCGAGTGGGTGAACGCGCCGCCACAGCGCTTGGCCGAACTCAAGGGTCGTGCCGTTCTGCTGTACTTCTTCCACGTCGGTTCGGCGTGGTGCCAGAACGCGCTCGAGGACATGCGGCTACTCCAGAACCAGTTCTCGGATGGCCTCACGGTGCTGGGGCTGCATTGCCCCAAATTCGACGCCGAACGCGACCCGAAGACCCTGCTGAAAGCGCTGAATCGGCTGTTCGTGCGTTTTCCTGTCGCCCAGGACACGGATTTCATCAGTTGGCAGCACTTCGGCGTTGAGGCGTGGCCGACCGCGGTGCTGATCGATACCGAGGGCCGGATTGTGGAACGGCTGGTCGGGGAGCCTCTGCGCGAGCGTTTGCAGCCGGTGATCGATCGAGTCCTGCAGGAGGCGGGAGAGAGCGATACGCGCGTCTATGAGGCCGTCAGCTCGGTTTCGCGCCCGGAACCACGCTTTCCCCTGGCATTTCCCAGTGGCCTCGCGGCCAGCGAGCGCCATCTCTACGTCGCGGATACTGGCCACAACCGAGTGCTCGAGTGCACCCCGGACGGCCGCATCCTTCGGCAGTTCGGCTCCGGCAGCGGCGGCTTTATCGACGGCGGCAGCGCCGAGGCGAGTTTTCTGGCTCCGCGCGGCCTCGCGCTCTGGAAGGACGCCTTGTACGTCGCCGATACCGGCAACCATGCGCTGCGCCGCATCAGCCTTCTGGACGGCGACGTCGATACGCTTGCCGGCACCGGCCGGGCCGGTGCGCGACCGGACGCAGTGCCGGGGGATCCGGCGGCCTGTGCGCTGAATGCACCCTGGTCCCTGGCGACCGCCTTCGACAAGCTCTACGTTTCGATGGCGGGCTGGAACCAGATCTGGGAGTACGACCTCGGGCGTCGCAGCCTCGGTCCGCTGGCCGGGTCGGGCGCCCTCGCTTTGGGAGACGGTGAACAGAAAGCGGCGCATTTTGCCCAGCCGGCTGGTCTCGCGCTCGCGCAGAACACGCTTTTCGTCTCGGATTCGGCATCGTCCGCGATCCGCGGTATCCAGCTCGCGACTGGCAAGGTGCAGACCTTGATGGGATCGGGCCTGTACGAGTTCGGCGACGTCGATGGGCCACTCGGGCATGCCCGCCTGCAGTATCCCCTCGCGATCGTTCTCGATCCGCGCGCGCCGCAGCTGTGGATTGCCGACACCTACAACAGCGCGCTCAAGCTGCTGACGCCGGCGTCCCGGCAGGTCACCACCCAGAACCTCGGCTACCGTTTGCACCAGCCGGCGGCGCTGGCGGTCAATCGCAGCAGTCTTTTCCTCGCCAATACCGATGCGCACGAGATCCTGCGCATCGATTTCGACAGCCAGCTACCGCGTCGCCTGTCGATCGGCGAGTGAGTCTCCGGCGGCGCATCGAATGAGCATCGAGCCCGTCACCGGCTTCGACGGCAAGGAGTTCGCCAGTCGCCTGACGCTGGCCCCCGGCGTCTACCGTATGCTCGCCGCCGACGGCAGCGTTCTGTATGTCGGCAAGGCCGCCAGCCTGCGCAAGCGCGTCGCCAGCTATTTCACCCGCAGCCCGCGCGAGCCGCGCCTGCGGGTGATGATCAGCCAGATCGCCAACATCGAGATCACCGTTACCCGCAGCGAGGGCGAGGCCCTGCTGCTGGAGAACCAGCTGATCAAGTCGCTCAAGCCGCGTTACAACATCCTGTTGCGCGATGACAAGAGCTACCCCTACATCCACCTGACCACCGCCGACGAGACCCCGCGCATCCGCTTCCATCGCGGACCCCGCAGCCAGCCGGGGCGCTACTTCGGACCCTATCCGGGGGTGACCGCGGTGCGCGAGACGCTGGCCCTGATCCATCGCTTGTTCGGCCTGCGCAGCTGCGAGGACAGCGTCTTCCGCAATCGCACGCGGCCCTGTCTGCAGTACCAGATCCAGCGCTGCAGTGGTCCCTGCGTGGGCCTTGTCGAAACTGAGGAGTACGCAGAGTCCGTACGCCGCGCAGCGCTGCTGCTGGACGGTCGCAGCGAGGATCTCGTCGGCGAGCTGGCGGCGGCAATGGACCGCGCGGCGGAGGCGCTGGAGTTCGAGCGTGCCGCCAAGCTGCGCGACACCGTGGCGGCGGTGCGCAAGGTGCAGGCGCGGCAGGTGGTGGATGGCGAACACGCCGAGCTCGACGTGCTGGCCTGCGCGCTCGAGGGCGGGCGCGCCTGCGTGCTGCTGCTGAGCTTCCGTGATGGCCGCAACCTCGGCAGCCGCAGCTTCTTCCCGAAGCTCAACGGAGCCGAGGATGCCGCCGAGGTGCTGGGTGCCTTCCTCACCCAGCACTATCTGGAGCAGAGCCCGCCGAAGGAAATCGTCCTGAGCCACGAGGTGCCCGATCAGGATCTGATCGAGCGCGTACTGGGAGAGATCGCCGGGCGTCGCATCGAACTCAAGCTGCAGGTGCGCACCGACCGCGCACGGCTGCTGCAGCTGGCGAGGCAGAACGCCGAGCTGGCCCTGCGCAGTGAGCTGGCCAGCGCCGCCAGCCAGCGCGCGCGGCTGGATGCCCTGCAGGTGCTGCTGGACCTGCCCGAACCGCCGCAGCGCATCGAGTGCTTCGACATCAGCCACACCCAGGGCGAGGCCACCGTCGCCAGCTGCGTGGTGTTCGATCCCGACGGCCCGGTGCGCGCGCAGTACCGACGCTTCAACATCAGCGACATCACCCCGGGCGATGACTACGCCGCCATGCAGCAGGCGCTGATTCGGCGCTTCAAGCGCGCCGTCGAGGACGGCGTGCTGCCCGACCTGCTGCTGATCGACGGCGGCAAGGGTCAGCTGGAACAGGCGCTGGGCGTCATGTCCGAACTGGACGTGCAGGGCGTGGCCGTGATCGGCGTGGCCAAGGGCGAGGAGCGCAGGGCAGGGCACGAGACCCTGGTGTTCCCCGACGGTCGTCTGCTGCGCCCCGGCCCCGACTCGCCCGGCCTGCACCTGATCCAGCAGGTGCGCGACGAGGCTCATCGCTTCGCCATCACCGGCCACCGTGGACGCCGCGCCAAGGCGCGCGAACGCAGCAGCCTGGAAGACATCGAAGGCATCGGCGCCAAGCGCCGCTCCGCCCTGCTGCGCCACTTTGGCGGGTTGGCTGGCTTGAAACGCGCCGGTGCGGAGGACATCGCCCGCGTCGAGGGCATCAACGAAGCCCTGGCGCAGCGCATCTACGCCGGGCTCCACGGGCTGGCGTCCAGCGAAAGCTGAGCCGCAGGCCGCGCGCGCGGAGACTGCGCACCACAAGCGTCGCCCGAGCGGGCAGAATTGGGGTTCCGAGCCCAACCGCGCCCTGCGCGGTGTGCCGCGCCGACGGATGCACGCGTGCCCCTGAACCTGCCCAACTTGCTGACCCTGTTTCGCATCGCCCTGATACCGGTGCTGGTACTGGTGTTCTATCTGCCCTACAGCTGGACCAACTTCGCGGCGGCGCTGGTCTTCGCGGTGGGGGCGATCACTGACTGGGCGGATGGGTACATCGCGCGTCGCTACGGCATGTTCTCGGCCTTCGGAGCCTTCCTGGATCCGGTCGCCGACAAGTTGGCGGTGGCGGTCGCCCTGGTCATCATCGTGCAGGCCCACCCGACGGTGTTCATGGCTCTCATCGCGGCGGTGATCATCGGGCGCGAGATCACCATCTCCGCGCTGCGCGAATGGATGGCCGAGATCGGTCAGCGCGCCACGGTGCGCGTGGCCGCGATCGGCAAGATCAAAACCATCGTGCAGATGGTGGCTTTGGTGATGCTGCTCTACCGCGAGGACCTGCTCGGCCTGCCGGTATTCCTCATCGGTGAGGTGCTTCTGGCGGTGGCGGCGGTGTTGACCCTGTGGTCCGGCGTCCAGTATCTGCTGGCGGCGTGGCCGGCGATGCGGGGCGATGCCGCGATGGAAAAAAAGTCCACCGACGAGGCTTGACACGTCATCCTCGATGCCTACAATGGCGGGCTCCAGCGCGGGAATAGCTCAGTTGGTAGAGCACGACCTTGCCAAGGTCGGGGTCGCGAGTTCGAGTCTCGTTTCCCGCTCCAGATTCAGTCAGAACCCCGGCACGCCGGGGTTCTGCGTTTTCGGAACCGGCCACGCCGCGCTTCCGATTTTCCGGTCCGGACCGTAGTCTGGCCCGGTGCCTCCGGCCTGGTGGCAGAGTGGTCATGCAGCGGCCTGCAAAGCCGTGTACGCCGGTTCGATTCCGACCCAGGCCTCCATTCTCCGGAATGGGTGAAAAACAAGAGTTACGCGGGAATAGCTCAGTTGGTAGAGCACGACCTTGCCAAGGTCGGGGTCGCGAGTTCGAGTCTCGTTTCCCGCTCCATTGAAAGCCCCGGGCGCAAGCTCGGGGCTTTTGTTTTTGGACGCTTGTGCACCGTGCTGCGCGTCAGCAGCTCCGACCGGCGCCCGGCCCGCGCAGCGGGGGTGCAGTCCGAGGTGGGCGGTGCGGCTCGGGTTGGGATGGTGGGCATCCCCAGGGCTTACGAATTGTGCGTGATGCCGGCTTCGCCCCTGCTGTCTCGGGTCTAACCGTCCAGTGATCGGAAATCCCGCGAACGCTTCTGCACCAGCTTCAGCGCCCAGCGATCCGGCAGCAGCTGCGTCACTGCCTTGATCAGCCGGTTGGCGCGCCCCGGCACGTGCACGACCTTGCCGGCAGCGAGCGCGTCCAGACCCTCGCGGGCGACCTCCTCCGCGCTCATCCACATCCAGCGCGGCATGCGCGAGACCTGCGGACGCGTACCGGTGATGTCGTGGAACTCCGAGTAGGTGAAGCCGGGGCATAGCGCGCAGACGCGGATCCCGCGTTCGGCGTTCTCCAATGCCAGCGACTCAGAGAAGCGGATCATGAAGGCCTTCGAGGCGGCGTACAGGGTGTGACCCGCCGAGCCGGGCACGTGGCCGGCCAGGGAGGCGACATTCAGGATTTCACCGCGTCCGCGTGCCTGCATCGCCGGCAGCAGGCGCCAGCTCAGCTCGCAGACCGCGGTCACCATGACCTGCAGGAAGCGGGCATGCGCGGGCCAGTCCGGCACATGGAATGCGCCTGGCAGGCCGTATCCCGCGTTGTTGACCAGTGCGCCGATCCTCAGGCGGCGTTGTTCGAGCGCGTCGACGATGGCCGCGGGTGCCGACGGGTCCGCCAGATCCGCCGCCAGAATCTCCACCGCCACCTGCGGACGGAGCTCCGCGGCCAGCGCCTCCAGGCGTTCGGTGCGACGCGCCAGCAGCACCAGCGCGCGACCGCGCCGGGCGTACTCGCGCGACAGGGCTTCGCCGATGCCGGCCGATGCGCCGGTAATCAGGACGTATTCGGTATCCATGGAGCCTTGTTCCCCGTTTGGCTGGTTTGGCAGGGCGCACTGCGGCCCTTTCCGGGCGTGCGCCGACGTGGGCATTCTTCCACAGCGCGGAGAAGGGACTGCGGAACGGCCAGTCACGGTCGGCTTGCAGCAGTCTCGCATCGCGACCTCAACTCGCCGCGTCGCGGCGCCTGCACACATGGCCAAGCACACCCTTTGCATGCCGCACACGCCCGGCGGAGTACCCGTGCCGGAGTCGGCTCAACACGAGGTGCCCGATGCTGGCAGGATGGGGGAGGCGGAAGTGGGCGGCAGCCCATGTTGTCCTTGCGCTTGCGCTGCACGCGACGGTCGCGTGCGCGGCGCGGCTGGAGCTGGATCTGGACATCGAAGGGGACCCCGGCGACGGCGCGCTCGTGCTCAGTCTGCATTCGCCGGCCGCCGCCGCCCAGGTCGCGCCCGTACAGGCGGTGATGGACCAGCGCGGGCGCCAGTTCGCGCCGACCCTGCTGGTCGTGCCGGTCGGCAGCACGGTGGCTTTCCCGAACAGCGACGACATCCGCCACCACGTCTATTCGTTCTCCGCCGCGCGTCGCTTCGAGCTCCCGCTGTACGCGGGGGGCAACGCCGAGCCGGTCGAGTTTCCCGAGGCTGGCGTCGTGGTGCTCGGCTGCAACATCCACGACTGGATGCAGGCCCATATCCTGGTGATGGATACGCCGCACCACCGCGAGGTCGATCCCGGCGTACCCACCGAGCACTGGATCGAGGCACCGCCGGGCGATTATGTCCTGCGGGTCTGGCATGCGCGGCTTGCAGGCGATGCGCCTTGGATCGAGCAAACGGTCCGACTGGACGATGCAGAAGTGCTGCGGCTGCCGCTGGCCTTGACGCTCACGCCGCCGCAGGGGCCTGTGCTCTCAGAGGATGCACAGCTTCGCGCCCTGCAGGAGCGCTTCCGGGCCCTTCGCAAGGATCCCTGAGGCGTGCTCCGGCTCCGCTCCAGCCTCCGCGCGCGTCTGATCGGGCTCGTTCTGCTGGTGGTGCTGCTGTTGCTGGCAGCATCGGCGCTGGCCGTGCAGTTCGGCACTCGCGGCGTGGTCGATCGCGTCGCGGGCGCGGAGCTGGCAGCGGCCGAGCGCGTCTGGGAGCGCTTCCTCGAACTGCGAGGGCAGCGGCTGCTGTCGGCGGTCTCGGTGCTGGCGGAAGATTTCGGCTTTCGCGAGGCGGTGGCGAGCGGCGATCGCGCCACCGGCGTTTCCGCGCTGCTGAACCACGCGGCCCGGGTGGAAGCGGATTTCGCCCTTCTGCTTTCGCCCACCGGCGAACCGATCGCGACCCTGCCCGAGTTCGAGCTCGACGCACTGCGTCCGGCGCTGCGCGATATGGTGGAGAGCCCTGATGCCGCGCGCGGATCGGTCGGACTGGTGCAGATCGAAGGCGTCGCCATCCAGCTGGCGCTGGTGCCGGTGCGCGCGCCGCAGCGGGTGGCATGGGCGGGCTTCGGCTTCGCCATCAGCCGCGACGTGCTGACCGACTTCAGTGCCCTCACCGGTGCCGACCTCAGCCTGGTGGTCCCTGAGCGCGGCGTCGTGCTGGCGAGTAGCCTGTCCGTTGCACGGCAGGCGGACTTGCTGCAGGGCCTGGCAGACAGCGATCAAGCCGACGATGCGGTCGTGAGCCTTCGCAGCGCGCTGCGCAGTGTGGATGGCCAGGCCATGGAGCGCGTGCTGCAGTTCGACCGTGCGCGCTTCGAAGAGCCCATGCGCGCGCTGCGCAGCAATATCCTCAGCCTCTCGCTTCTGATGGCCCTGCCTGCGGTGCTGGCCGCGCTCCTGGCAGCGCGTGGCATTGGCCGCCCGTTGCGGGCTCTCACGGAGGCGGTGGAGCGCATTGCCGATGGTGACTACGCCGTGGCGATGCCGCGCTCGGGAGGCCAGGAGCTGATCGTGCTGGCCTCCGCAGTGGATGCGATGCAGCTGCAGATCCAGGCGCGCGAGTCGCGGATCCAGAAGCAGGCAATCGAAGACGGACTGACCGGCTTGCCCAACCGCCCTGCGGCCTTGGCGATGCTGGACGCGCTGGTCCAACCCGGCGATGGGCGGCGCTGGTACCTGCTGCTGATCGACATCCGCCGTTTCGCGCAGATCAACGACAGCCTTGGTGCCGAAGCCGGCGATGCCCTGCTCAGGAGCCTGGGCTTGCGCCTGCGCGAAGCCTTTCCCGAGGACGGCCTTGCCCGGCTGGGCGCCAACGAGTTCATGCTTCTGGCGCGAGGTGCGCCCGGGCAACCGCCGATGGGCTGGGCGCTCGATGTGTTGGCACGCATTGGCAGCGCGTACTGGGTCGGAGCCGCGCCAGTGCGCGTCGAGTTCACCGCCGGTCTCGCCTGCCTTCCCGGTGATGCCGACAATGGTCGTGCGCTTCTGCGCCGCGCCCAGCTCGCCCTGGCGGACGCCAAGCGCGAGGGCTTGCCCGTCTGCGCCTACCGGCCGGGGCGGGAGGACCGTCATCTGCGGCAGCTGCAGCTGATGGCTGATCTGCGTCAGGCTGCAGATCGCGGCGAATTGTTCCTGGTATTCCAGCCCAAGGTCGATCTTCGCAGCGGGCGGGTGGTGCATGCGGAGGCGCTGCTGCGCTGGCGGCATCCCGAGCTCGGTCTGGTGTTTCCCGACGAGTTCATTCCGATATCCGAGCGCGCCGGTCTGGTGGGTGCGCTGACCCGGTTCGCGCTTGCCGAGGCGATCCGCAGCTGTCGCGCCTGGGGTCTGGCGGGCGTCGATCTGGCGGTGGCGGTCAACCTGTCGGCACTGGATCTTGCCGACCCTGGTCTGGCCGCGCGCATCGAGAGCGAGCTCGCAGGGCAGGACTTCCTGGCCTCGCGTCTGATCGTCGAGGTGACTGAAAGCGCCGTCGTGACCGACCTCGCCACCGCGATCGAGCAGCTGCAGCGCTTGCGTGCTGCCGGCGTGCGCGTCGCCATCGACGATTTCGGCACCGGGCAATCGTCCCTCGCCCAGCTGCAGCACCTCCCGGCAGACGAGCTGAAGATCGACAAGAGCTTCGTCCTGACCCTGCAGCCGGGCAGCGCGGAGGAGGAGCTTGTGCGAATCGCGGTTGAGCTGGGCCACCGCTTCGGCATGCAGGTGATCGCCGAGGGCATCGAAACGCCGGCAGGCCTCGCGGTGCTGCAGGAGCTGGGCTGCGACCTCGGGCAGGGCTACCTGTTCAGCCGGCCGATGGCAGGCGCCGACCTGCCTGGCTGGTGCAGCCGGTTTGATGGATGGCAGCCGCTGTCCGTGCTTGACTGAGACCCCGCTAGTCACGGAGACAAGGCTGATGCATGTGGACCACATCGGCGCGCTCGCGCATTCCGTCCGGCCGCGAGCCTCCAGAGCGGTTGGGTGGATGCTGGCCCTATTGCTGTCCGCCTGCGCCTCGGGATCACGGCCGACACTGCAGGACGACGCGCTGTTCGCCGATCTGGGCGGGCTGCAGGGCGTCACCGCGATCGTCGATGGGCTGCTCTTCGCCATCAGCGAGGACCCCCGCATCGCCCATCATTTTGCCGAGAGCAACATCCTGAGACTGCGCGAGAAGCTGATCGAGCAGTTCTGCGCGGAAGCCGGCGGGCCCTGCGTCTATACCGGGGACAGCATGCAGCAAAGCCATGCCGGGCGGGGCTATACGCAGGCGGACTTCAACGCGCTCGTCGAATGCCTGCAGCAGTCGATGCAGGAACAGGGTGTGCCTTTCGCCGCCCAGAACCGCCTGCTCGCTCGGCTTGCGCCGATGCAGAGGGACATCCTGTACCGCTAGGTGGCAGCGGCATCGCCCAGCTGTTCCTGCGCGGGATCGGGTCTTCGGCTCCTCGGCATTCGTTGGAGCTTGCCCGCGAGACGCGTATCCTGCGCGCCGCCATGGCCGGCGCGGCGCCACGTACCGGCCAACCCGAATTCGCTCATAACGGAGTAGCGTCCATGCGCAGCACCATCGTCGCGGGAAACTGGAAGCTCAACGGCAGTCGCGACAGCGCGCGCGCGCTGCTCGATGCGCTGCTCGCCGGCTCGCGGCCCGACGGCGTCAAGCTGCCGGTGTTTCCGCCGCTCGCCTATCTGGCCGAGCTGGCCCAGGCCTACGCGGGCCGCGGCATCGAGTTCGGTGCCCAGGACGTGTCCGAGCACGAACGTGGCGCATTCACCGGCGAAGTCTCTGCAGCCATGCTGTACGAAATTGGTGCGCGTTGGACTTTGGTCGGACACAGCGAGCGGCGCAGCTACCACGGGGAGACATCCGAGCTGGTCGCGCGCAAGGCGAGGGCGGCTGTCAGCGCCGGCCTCACGGCCGTGGTCTGCGTGGGCGAAACCCGCGCCGAGCGCGAAGCGGGATCCACCGAATCGGTGCTGCGCGCCCAGCTTGCGCCGGTGCGCGCCCTGGGCAGCGACTTGCTGTCGCGCTGCGTGCTGGCCTACGAGCCGGTGTGGGCGATCGGCACCGGGCTCACCGCGCGTCCGCAGCAGGCGCAGGATGCCCATGCGTTCATCCGTAGCGAAATCGCCTCGGTCGATGCTAATATGGCGAACTCGCTGGTCATCCTGTACGGCGGCAGCGTCAAGCCGGATAATGCGGCTGCGCTGTTCGCGCAGACGGATGTCGATGGCGGCTTGATTGGCGGCGCTTCACTGGTCGCTGCTGATTTCCTCGGGATCGCGGCGGCAGCTGCGGCCCGCGGCTAAACCTGACACTCACCCAACTCAATGTCCTCGACCGTACTCACCCTCGCCAACATCCTTTACGTCCTGGTCTCTGTGGCCATGATTGTGATGATTCTCCTGCAGCGCGGCGCGGGTGCGGCCGCCGGCTCCGGTTTTGGAGCGGGCGCGTCGGCGACGGTGTTTGGTGCGCGTGGATCCGCCAATTTCTTGTCCAAGTCGACGGCGATTCTGGCGACCCTTTTCTTCATCATCAGCCTTGGCATGGCGATGTACGTCGCCCGGGGCGGTCTGAAGGGGTCCCCTGGCGACGATCTCGGTGTGATGGGTAATGTCGATGCGCCCGCTGCGCAGATCCCCGACGCGGCCGCCACCCCTGCTGCTGGCATTCCTCAGGTCACGCCTGAAGCTGGTGCTGCCGGAAAGACCGCGGCTGAGGTGGTGGCTCCCGTCGAGGGGGATGCCGTGCCCGTCGAGAAGGTGGAAGAAAAGCAAAATCCCCCGTCGGAGGGTGGGTCGGGCGAGTGATCGCCTGATACAATCCGACTCCGCTGGAAGGGGCGCGCAAGACGCCATCCAGCGATCCCTTGCCCAGGTGGTGGAATTGGTAGACACACTATCTTGAGGGGGTAGCGGCGCAAGCTGTGCGGGTTCGAGTCCCGCCCTGGGCACCAACATCCTGAAACGGCAGCGGAGCTGCACTCGCGCTCTCCGCTGCGCTGATGCGCCCGAGCGCGGCGCGGAGGTGGCGACGCGTGTTGGCCGATTACCTGCCGATCCTGATGTTCCTCGGCGTAGCTGCCGGCATTGGCGTGGTCCTGCTCTTCCTGGGCTGGCTTCTGGGGCCAAAGTCGCCGGACGGCGAAAAGGGCTCTCCCTACGAGTGTGGCTTTGAAGCCTTCGAAGATGCGCGCATGAAGTTCGATGTGCGTTTCTACCTCGTCGCCATCCTTTTCATCATCTTCGATCTCGAGATCGCCTTCCTGTTCCCGTGGGCGCTGGTGTTCAAGGACATCGGCGTGTCCGCGATCGCCGCCATGGCGGTGTTCCTGGGCATCCTCGTGATCGGCTTCATCTACGAATGGAAGAAGGGAGCGCTGGAATGGGAGTGAGCCAGCTGCTGCACAACCCCGAGCCGATCGGTCGTCTCGACGATATCCTCCGGCCCGAGGGCGAGAATCCGCTGCTTGAGCGCGGCTTCGTCACTACTTCGGTGGACGCACTGCTGAACTGGGCGCGCACCGGCTCGATGTGGCCGATGACCTTCGGCCTCGCCTGCTGCGCGGTCGAGATGATGCACGCCGGCATGTCGCGCCTGGATCTGGATCGTTACGGAGTGATCTTCCGCCCGTCGCCGCGACAGTCCGACGTCATGATTGTCGCCGGTACGCTGGTCAACAAGATGGCCCCGGCGTTGCGTAAGGTCTATGACCAGATGCCCAACCCCAAGTGGGTGATCTCGATGGGCAGCTGCGCAAATGGTGGTGGTTACTACCACTACTCCTACTCGGTGGTTCGCGGCTGCGATCGCGTGGTGCCGGTCGACGTCTACGTGCCGGGCTGCCCGCCCACGGCCGAGGCCTTGATCTACGGCATCCTGCAGCTGCAGAAGAAGATCCGCCGCACCAACACGATCGCGCGCTGAGCAGGCCATGGCAGACGAAACCTCCACCCTGGCCGACCGCCTGCGCGCCCGTTTTGACGGCAAGCTCGCGAAGCTCACCGTCGAGCGAGATGAGACCACCATTGAGGTCGCACCCGACAGCCTGATCGACGTCTGCCGCACCCTGCGCGACGACCCCGAGTTCCGCTTCGAGCAGCTCCTCGATGTCTGCGGAGTGGACTACCTCGGCTTCGGAGATGTCGAGTGGGACACCTCGGACGTCACCGAAGAGGGGTTCTCGCGCGGTGTCGAAGGCTTTGGGCCTGGGCGCTTCAACTGGGAGCAACGCCCCGCCGTATCCGCGGGCGCAGGCCGCTTCGCCGCGGTGATCCACCTGCTGTCGATCGTCCACAACCGCCGCCTGCGCGTGCGCTGCTTCGGCGCCGACGACGCGCTGCCGGTGGTTCCCAGCGTGACCGAGCTGTGGCCGGGCGCCAACTGGTTCGAGCGCGAGGCCTTCGATCTCTACGGCATCGTTTTCGAGGGCCATCCGGACCTGCGCCGCATCCTGACGGATTACGGTTTCGTCGGGCATCCGTTCCGCAAGGACTTCCCGCTGATCGGTAACGTCGAAGTGCGCTATGACCCGGAGAAGGGCCGCGTGGTGTACGAGCCGGTCAGCATCGATCCGCGCGTCGGCGTGCCGCGAGTGGTCCGCCATGATTCTCGCTACGAGCAGGCGCAGGCCGAGCGCAGCGCAGGGCAGGGCAAGTAAGCCATGCAGGAAATCCGCAACTACACGATGAACTTCGGCCCGCAGCATCCGGCCGCCCACGGCGTTCTGCGACTGGTGCTGGAGCTGGACGGCGAGACCGTGGTGCGCGCCGACCCCCACGTCGGCCTGCTGCACCGCGGCACCGAGAAGCTGGCCGAGTCCAAGCCCTTCAACCAGTCGATCGGCTACATGGATCGCCTGGACTATGTCTCGATGATGTGCAACGAGCACGCCTATGTGCGTGCCATCGAGAACCTGCTGGGTATCCAGGCGCCGGAGCGTGCGCAGTGGATCCGCACCCTGTTCGACGAGATCACCCGCATCCTGAATCACCTCATGTGGGTGGGTTCGAACGGTCTGGACCTCGGCGCGATGGCGGTGATCCTGTACGCCTTCCGCGAGCGCGAGGAGCTGATGGACTGCTACGAGGCGGTCTCCGGTGCGCGCATGCACGCGGCCTACTACCGTCCTGGCGGTGTCTACCGCGACCTGCCCGAGCGCATGCCGCAGTACAAGGAATCGCCCTGGGCCAAGGGCAAGGAGCTCAAGCGCCGCAACGCCTGGCGCGAAGGCTCCATGCTCGACTTCCTCGAGGCGTTTACCGATGACTTCCCCTCGAAGATCGACGAATACGAAACCCTGCTGACCGACAACCGCATCTGGAAGCAGCGCACCGTCGGCATCGGCGTCGTCAGCCCTGACCATGCCCTGGCCTGGGGCATGAGCGGCCCGATGCTGCGCGGTTCCGGCGTCGCCTGGGACCTG
>VFQU01000307.1_pt1 | contig 47746 bp, 37 predicted proteins | sample 3512311 | NCBI WGS metagenome assembly VFQU01 (sample SAMN10412377, study PRJNA504923) | tailings metagenome | isolation source: Relicate 3 Philex TSF3 active mining site | place: Philippines: Tuba, Benguet | collected 2017-08-29 | reverse complement strand
TGTTGAGCGGCAAATTAATTGACTACTTCGACACATTATTTGTCACAACTATCGATTCGCTAAAGCTCTTATAAGATGAGATTTTTAGGCTTTATCACTCCCGTGCTCTCACCAAAACTTAACCCAAGTTTTTAGTACGTCCGAACTAGACAAGTTAATATGTAAACTAACAGCGCCGCAGTTCAAGCTCTTTGAGTCGCTGAACTGTGAACAATGTGGGTCAGTTTGATCGTTGTCAAACGATCGTGCTTTCCGACCCTGGTAGCTGTGTGCCTTCGAGTCGCCATCTCACAGTTAAAGCTGTATGTAAGTGGGAAGTCATATCTGACGAATATCTGTTCTTCAGGTATAGCATAGGTGCGCTCCCGATTACGATAGGCAACGCTCTACCCCTGGCAACAGTGTGGTACAGATATGCACTTGTGGCGGCTACCGAATCGCCTCCGAGCAAGGAGGAACCCTCTCCAATTTTTTGGCAAACCAAAGCGAGGACAAAATCCCTAGGAGGTTCGCCAAATTGCTGAATCCTCTTCCCGATTGAGTTGTACGAATCTGTGCTATTTAGACAACGCTTCAAGGAACTACTTTATCGAACTTGGATAAGAGGTTTGCCAAAGTAGAGTTTAGAAGCTGTTAAACAAAAGGATTCTAGGCGCTAGGAGTCGCAATCGCCCTCCTAGAACATGGGTGGGTTGAAAGCTTGCCACGGGCGCGGGTTCGGTGGCTGCGGACGGGTCGCAATCGCCCTCCTAGAACATGGGTGGGTTAAAGAACCGCATCCAACTGAATATCACTAACTCGTCTGCGTCGCAATCGCCCTCTTAAATTTTAGATGTGGGTAGGTTGCAGAGTTTCCGCCAAGACTTCCAGAAATTATTGAACTTATTCAATAACTAACTTTCAGAGAGGGTTGAAAGGTGCATTCGATTCGTAATACATCGCGCAATGCTGAATAACTGAATAAAGTGCTGGACTGAGACGACAAATTAAATGTCCAATCTTTACTTTGACAAATAATGTGTCGCCACGGTCAAATAATGTGTCGCTCAACAATCTACTTAGGAAGCCGATGATGGGATTTGAACCCATGACCTTTCGATTACGAATCGAATGCACTACCACTGTGCTACATCGGCAAAAGGCCTCATGCAGTATAACAGATAATCGTTCGTTTCTGAAACAGAAATTGCAGAAAATTCCATCTCATGTCACGATCGACAAAAATCCTCCCTTATTATATGAGCCAGCAATCCGAACGTCTGAGACAATCCGATCCCGAAAAATATGCGCGGCTCAAAGCCGAAGCCGCTGCACCTTATCGAGGATTGCGGAAATTTATCTACATTGCATTTGGTGGCTCAGGCGCGATTGGAGCTTTCGTCTTTCTCGCCCAAACGCTGGCAGGACGAGATCTGGAAACGGCACTTCCAAATCTTGCCCTGCAACTGGGCGTAATTGCATTGATGGTCTGGCTCTTTCGATTCGAGAATCGTTCATCAAAATAGCCAGAACTCGAATCTAACGGGCAACACCCACCACGTAGGGAGAAGAAATCGCTTCAGCCTTGCCTGCGCTCACTAACGCCTGATAGATAAATGCAGCAACTTCTGCGCGAGTTGCATCCCGATTGGGATTAAATTGTCCGACCGTCGGATAGTTCACCACGATTTGACGTTGAGTTGCCGCCGCGATCGGACTTCTTGCCCAAGTTGGAATCGAAGCTGCATCTTGGAAGCGAGACAGGAGCGACGGATCACCCGCTCCAAACTCTAATCCATTCGACAAAGCCACTAAGGACTGAACCTTCGGAATCCGTTGTTCAGGTCGGAACGTCCCACCCGGAAATCCTGCCATAAACCCACCGCGCGCAGCCGACTGAATCGCAGCAAAGCCCCAATATCTGCTAGAAACATCTGAGAAGTTGACTGCGGCATTCTTGGGAGCAGGGGCAAACGCTTTCAGCACGATCGCGGCAAACTGAGCACGCGTGACCGGATCATTCGGTTTGAATGTGCCATCTGGAAAGCCCGTAATAATCCCCCTTGATGCTAAAGCTTGGACATACTGCTGCGCCCAATGTCCTTGTACATCAGAAAAAGCGATTGCGCCACCAGGAGCAAAATTAATCAGACCTGCAATCTTTTTCTGATCCAGCTGATTCCCGATCGCAGTAAGAACATTCTGAGTCGTATTGTTAATATCGCGCCCTTTACTATTGCGGATCGTATTATTGCCAAGGCTCTCCGGTGTACCTAAATCAGGCTGAGCACTACTAAGAACTACAATGCCATCTTCGCTACTATCCGCAATCATATTGCCTCGGAGCACGGGTTTTGCAGAATCACCAATCACAAATCCACCCCGGTTTTTGACGATCTGATTGCCTTCAATCAGCGCCGTTGCTGTTCCATTAATCGCAAGCCCAAATCCCGTTTCAGTAAAGGAATTGTTCTTCACTTGACCGCTCGCAGCTCTCGTAATCGAGATTCCATTGCCTTGGTTTTTAACAAAAACATTGTCCGTTACAGTTGGGCTGGCATTCCCTGTAATAAAGACCCCTTCACGAACGCTATTGGCAAACGTGTTGTTTGAGATCGTGGGGCTACCTTCCTCTACCCAAATTCCGGTTCCACGCGAGTTTTCATTTGTTACCGTCACCCCGCGAACCTGGCTCCCTTGTGCCAACCACATCGATACATTTTGTTTTGCGAAAGAGCGACTGATAATATCGCCCCCTCCTTGAATGATCGTGGATTGACCTTTGGTTGCTTCATCTCCTCGAACCGTTACCCCTGCTTTAACAATCAAGGGAAAGACTTCGCCAGATTGAAGATTGTAAGTTCCAGGAGCCAATTGAACGATCGTGCCTGCGGTCGCTTGATCGAGGGCAAATTTCAGCGTTTTGAAGGGAACTGCCTCTGTCCGCCCGGCAGTGGTTTGATCCGTTCCTCTGGCAGGGTTAACGTATAAGATTGTCGTCCCCACAGTGTTGAGCGGAACAGTTAGCGTTTCTGGAGGTGGGGTGACTTGGGCTTTCAGCGCCGTTTGTCCACCGAGCCAGAGTAAGGAAATCAAGCCCAAGGGCGCGATCGCAAGAATTTTAGAAGTGCCTAGACGTGTCATATGTTCTCTATACAGGGAAGGGGGTGAATGCCAGGATTGACCTTGTATCTAATCGAAAATGACCAGCCTGGATAGATGCAAGTTCCCCAGGATTGGCTACTGAAATATACCGCAAGATTTCGGAAAGCGATGCACCAGAAATATGAAGGATTGATCGATTTTTGTAAGAAGAGTGCGATCGCATTTCTTCAGACGGTGGCAGATGATCGGTTTTCTCGGATACTAGAAGAGACGACAGCCAGTTGGGAGTCAGTGATGTTATCAAAAGGGTTTGAAATTGAGGTCTATACCGGCACACCTCAAGGAGATGTCGTCGGGATGTCTGATGAGATTGTTGCGGCGTTAGATGGGTTTGTCCGAGAACCCGATAGCCGCAATGTTGAATACACGACCCCGCCTTGTTTTCGATATGAGCGATCGCTGTGTGATTTGGTCACACCTCGGCTGCGGTTACGTCAATTTTTAAAGTCAAAAGGTGATTACACCTTAATTCCAGGAAGTACATTGCCCTTAGCAGGACAGGGCGATCGGTTTTGGCGATCTGATCCAGCCAATCCTTATCATGATTATATTGAGAAGACTTACGGTACAAAAGTTGTTACTGCAAGTGTACATATTAATATTGGCATCAGTGATCCTGAAGTATTGATGCGAGCGTGTCGCTTAGTGAGAATGGAAGCGCCGTTGTATTTAGCCTTGAGCGCTGCATCGCCTTGGTTTAATGGCGAAATGACGGGGTATCATTCCACGCGCTGGGGACTGTTTCCGAAAACGCCTGCTCATGTGCCAATCTTTGAAAGCCATGCTCACTTTATTCGGTGGACAGAGGAGCAAATTGCGATCGGCACGATGCAAAATGTGCGTCATCTCTGGTCTGCGGTGCGTCCGAACGGTGATCGCCGTCCTTACAATTTGAATCGCTTAGAATTGAGAATTTGTGATTTAGTCTCTGATCCGATCGCGTTGCTGGCAGTGACTGCATTGTTAGAAGCTCGGCTGCAGCAATTGATTGCAGATCCCAGTCTTGATCCATTGCAGCAGAGCAAGTTGAATGCAGAAGATTTAGTTGAAATTGCCAATGAGAATGAGGCAGCAGCAGCTAAATCCAGTTTGGATGCAGAGTTGAGACATTGGAAAGACGGACAGCCGATTTTGGCGCGCGAATGGATTGAGCAACTGTATGCTGAGACGTTTGCGATCGCGAAAAAAGCAGGCTTTAGCTGTTTCTTGCTGCCTGTGAAGAAGATTCTCCGCGAAGGCAATGAGGCACAACGCTGGATCAAACTGAGCGAACAAGGCTTGAACAATCGAGAAATCCTGGTGCAATCGATTCAAGCGATGCAACTGCGAGAAAAAGAACTCGAAGGGCAAATTTGCCAATCATTGGTTGCTTAGTAATCGCGATCTGGTTTCGACGACAAACGATGTCGATCTTGTTGAGTTGTAACTGCTCAAGAGAGTGGGGAGTAGGGGGTAGGGAGTAGGGAACTACCAAAAGAACTACTCCCCACTCCCCACCTGATTTAGGACTACCACATTAGCTCCAAATGTTGATCGAAGCTGATAATTTGTCCTTTTTTAGCGAATTTTCACGATCGAGATCGCACGGTACACTTACAGGCAAAACCTGTAAGTTGTTTACGCAGCAAGCTCATGATGCATCATCGTTTTGATCGGCGGATGCTGATCCGGCTATTCGCGCTCCTCTCAATCACGGGAACCATTGCCGCTCTTTTGCCTCTACCAAATTTTGACTCGCAAGCGAGATCGGTCGATTCGATGACTCCATTGCGTCAATCTTTATCCGGTCTGTACGGCAATTAATATTAATTTCTGTGGGCTGCTGCTGCCAAAACCGTAGCATAGGGAGTCTCGTGGAGATGAGCTTTACCGACAGAGCCAAATAATTCTAGTTTCTCAAGAATCACATCTTGCATAGCTGCGATCGCTTCCCCGGTCACTTCTAGTAAGTCCTTCTCCTGCTGCCCACAGATCTCATCTTTGAGTGCCTGCATATACGCCTGCCGGACTTCGGTATTGACATTAAACTTACACACCCCAAGTTGAATCGAGCGCGCGATCATCTCGGCAGGCAACCCAGATGCACCATGCAAAACGAGAGGAATGTCGAGTAACATCCGAATCTGTTCTAAGCGCGGAAAATCTAAACGGGGAGGACTTTTATATTCCCCGTGAACATTCCCGATCGTCACTGCCAAAGCATCGACATTCGTCGCTTTGACAAATTCGACGGCTTGCTGAGGATCCGTCATTTTTGCTTCTTTTTCAGCGATTGTTAATCCGTCTTCTGTGCCGCTGATTCGTCCAATCTCCGCTTCGACGATCGCATGATAAGAATGAGCCAATCGCGTCATATGGCGCGTAAATTCTAGATTTTGCTCATAGGGAAGCGGCGAGCCATCCGCCATAATTGAGCGCACACCGTCTTGCAAAACCCGATCGATATCTTTCACGGAAGTACTGTGATCGAGATGTACTGAAATGGGCACAGTTGCAGCTTCTGCGGCTTCTAAGCACAGAGCAACTAGAGGAGAGCTGCCGTATTTCAAAGCGCTTGGATGTAATTGCAGCATGGCAGGACTGCGGCTGATCTCTGCGGCGTTGATCACTGCTTTTACGCCTTCGAGATTGTAAACATTGAACGCTCCGATCGCAAAAATATTTCGGCGAGCCGTTTCCAAGAGTTCCCGTGTCGAAGTCAGCATCCGTTGCGGCTCCCGATAGAATTAAGACTAGACCGAATTGTACGATAAGACTTTGCAGTTTAAAAAAATCGTTATGCCTGAATTGCCAGATACCTTAGAAGATGCGATCGCGCAAGCCCAAATCGCGACCCAAGCGGCTCTAGAAGCGGGTTATACCCGGTTACAAGTCGAACTCGTGTTTCCAGAGTTGAAACCAATGCCGATCGCAGAGCAATTCATTACGATGTTTCGCGATCGCGGTGCAGGGCTGAAACTCTTTTTCACAGACTCCGGGATTGCTGCACTCGCAAAACGAGATTGGGGCGACTTACCCCACCAAATCCGCAGCTTAGATGTTGCAGGCTCCCGGCAGACGACCCCCGTTACAGAACAAGTTGATCCCGAAGACGAACTTTACGTCTTTGTTTCTCCGAGTGCCGTGGAAGTTCCCCCAGTCGAGCAAATTTGCAATGCCGCCGGAGAACGCCCAGTGATTCTGCTCAATCCAAGATTAGAAGACGTCGCAACAATCGGCATTGGCTATGCAGGACGGCAACTGAGACAGCGATTTTTAGACACGATCGAGCCTTGTTATTATTTGCGTCCGCTGGATGATCAATCCGCAATTTTTCGCTGCTATCCGTCCCCTTGGCAAGTCTGGTATGCGCCTGATGGCACTTATGAACTGATTGCCGAGGAGCGCGATCGCCCTGACTCTGAGAAACTCGATGAAATTTTTGCCAAAGCATTAGGTCAATCGGCAAAACCAAGTTTATTCGCCGGATTGCAACAATTCATCAAGGCGTTAGGAAGATAAAGTTCCCATAGAAAATCCGCGTTTCAGTCAAATTTCAGTCAACTTTAGAAGTGGACAGGGCATAATTGTGGCATATGCTCAGATCCGTATGCTCAGTTTCTGCTGTGTAATTTCTAGTCTTACTGTTTCCTAAGGACGATCGCATGAGTCAGCAACCCACCCGTCGAATCGTGATCGGTGATGTTCATGGTCACTACGATGGCTTGATGAATTTGCTGGATACCATCGCGCCGGAAGCGTCGGATCAGGTCTATTTTCTAGGGGATTTAATCGATCGAGGTCCGCAAAGTTATCAAGTCATTGAGTTTGTTAAAAACAGTCCTTACCAATCTTTACTTGGAAATCACGAGCATTTACTCCTCGAAGCGTTTCCCAATGGGCAAGTGTATGCACCTGCTTTGCAAGCTTGGCTTCAAAGTGGCGGACGAGCAACAGTTGCAAGTTATACCGATATGGACGTGCTTGTCGAGCATGTGCAGTGGATTCGCACATTACCGACTTATTTAGATTTGGGGGATGTCTGGCTAGTTCATGCTGGAGTCCATCCTGAAATGCCGCTCGAACAGCAAGGATATGCTGAATTCTGTTGGATTCGCGATGAGTTTCATCGCTCGACTCAACCTTATTTCTCAGACAAGGTGATTATTACTGGACATACGATCACTTTTACTTTTCAAGGCGTTGTACCGGGAGCGATCGCTCGGGGGCAAGGATGGCTTGGCATTGACACAGGCGCGTATCATCCTAAAAGCGGCTGGCTGACTGCCTTAGATATTGATAATGCGATCGTGCATCAGGCAAATATGTATACCAATCAGGTGCGGACACTGGGGCTTGATGAGGTCACAACCGCGATCGAACCTAAGCCTAGAGGGCGGCAGGTCTTAAAACGGTAATCGTTCAGCGGATTTGTTTTGCAAAGTTGGGAATGGGAGCGTGGGGATAGAGAAATAGGAGGAGTAGCAATCCTATTTCGGAGCTTCCTCCTCTCTCTATCCCCTTATCAGATTGACTGTATAACGGCTACTCTCGCGTTTTCAGACTTTCAAACTTCTATCGAAGCCGCGCCCGATAACTTGCGGGATCAAGTCCTGCCGTTCCCGAACCGGGATTTTGGCGAATCAGTTGTTGCATTCGAGTGATGCGATCAGACGTGGCTGGATGATTTGCCAAGAACGTTGGAGGCGAAGCAGAATTCAACAGCTTGCGCATAAAGGTGACTGCTTCAGATTGAGCATATCCTGCCCGTCCCATCATGCGAACTCCTCGCGCATCCGCATCGTACTCATCGCGGCGACTATTCGGCAAGCGCAGCGCGACTTGTACCCCTAGATTTGCGATCGTACTACGATCGAGTCCCCCTGCTGCCAATAACCCTCGCTGCACTGCTGTTTGGCGCATTTGGTTGAGCGCATGTTTTCCAGCAATATGTCCGATTTCATGTCCAATGACGCTGGCGACTTGAGCTTCATTATCCGCTGCATCTAACAAACCGCGATGCACATAGACAAAACCGCCCATCGTTGCAAATGCGTTAATACTCTTTTGATCGACGACTTGGAACGTATAGGGAATATTCGGTCGATCGCTATTGGCTGCGAGTCTTTGACCAATTTCATTGACATAAGCGGTGAGTTTCGGATCTCTGACCAGTCGGACTTCTTGAGTCGTTAACTGATTATTAATTTGCCGACCATAATCGACTTCTTGACTATCCGACAATCGAGACAGTTGATTCGCTTGGATGATTTGAATCCCACCTCGAAGCAGATCAGTCCAAGAAATAGCTTGTGCGAGCATGGGCTGACCGAAACAGATGCCAGCCGCGATCACGATCGATAAAACGGGATATAGCCAACGGCGACGCAGTATTTTTGTAATCATAGGAGAGCGTGAAAAATGCGTGAGGCGCTAAACAGTAGGACGCAACGCGACTCGATTTAGTTGCATCGTTTAGGCAAATTTTCGACAAATTTGCTGATACGGCTGAGTCGAGTCATGCTAATCTTGACAGGCGTTGCATGGCAAACACACAACGTACACGACATCTAGACATCTTAACTATGGCTATTGTGGATTCTCAAGGTCGATTATTCGGGAAAATCAGCATCCTAGATGTGGGTGCAGCACTAGTAATTTTACTGGTGGTGGTTGGAATCTTTGTCTATCCCGGACCAACAGGGGCAGGAGCACAAGGCGCAAGACAGCCTGTAGAAGTCGATGTTGTGGTACGTGGACTGAGCGCGTCAAATCCTAAAAGCTTTATTAAAGTTGGCGATACGACGAACATTCTGGTGCGAAAGCAGCCTTCTGGCAGTGTCAAGCTCAAAGAACTGAGATTTTTGCCTCGGACAGTGGCAACGCCTCAGCCTGATGGAACGTTGAAGGTATTTCCCGATCCGCGTCCAGAATTGGCATTGACGAATGACATGCTGATGACGTTGACGAATGAAGTCCCAATCGTAGATGGCACTCCTGTATTAGGAGGTGAAAAGGTCAAGGTTGGAACGACGATCGAGCTAGATGGTCCGACCTATACCTTTGGTACGACTGTTGTTGCCATCCGCATCAATAAATCCTAGACCCGATATTCAAAGACTGGGTGCTAGGCTGAAGTCAGTAATCATTCTAATTTTCTTCGCGTAGCTCCCAGCCTGTGACTTCTCCTTTCTCATCCGAACGCCTTTTATTCACGCCTGCAACTCCTCAAGCAGACGCAATTCCGCTTATTTTTGCTTTTCCTAACGAATACAGTGTTGGCATTACCTCACTCGGATATCAAGTTGTTTGGGCAACCCTTGCAGCGCGATCGGATGTTGATGTTGCGCGTCTGTTTACGGATATTCATGAGCCTTTGCCTGCGAATCCGGAATTGCTTGGATTCTCAATGTCCTGGGAATTAGATTATGTAAATATTCTGGGCGTTTTGGAATCATTGGAGATTCCGATCTGGAGCCGAGAGCGGAGTCATTCTCATCCGATCGTATTCGGAGGCGGCCCCGTGCTGACGGCGAACCCCGAACCTTATGCAGAATTTTTTGATGCCTTTTTGCTAGGCGATGGAGAAATTCTTCTCGATGCATTTGTCCATGCTTATCAAGAAGTCAGACATGCCGATAGAGACACGCAGTTAAAGCACTTGGCAAGAGTTCCAGGCATCTATGTGCCGAGTATGTACCAAGTGACCTATCAGAGTCCTGATGGTGCGATCGCATCAATTACCCCGATCGATGCCACAATTCCGGCGCAAGTTCAGAAACAGACTTATCGAGGCAATACTCTTTCTGCGTCGAGTGTTGTGACTGAGAAAGCCGCTTGGGAAAATATTTTCATGGTGGAAGTAGTGCGCAGTTGTCCAGAAATGTGCCGCTTCTGTTTAGCCAGTTATTTAACCTTGCCGTTTCGAGTTGCAGATGTTGAGGATTCATTGATTCCCGCGATCGAGCAAGGGCTAACAGTTACAAATCGCCTAGGGTTACTCGGCGCATCTGTGACTCAGCATCCCGAATTTGAAAGCTTATTAGATCATCTGAATCAACCTCAATTTGATGATGTGAGGATCAGTCTGTCTTCTGTTCGCACCAATACGGTGACAGAAAAACTAACACGAACGTTAGTAAAACATGATGCGAAATCGATCACGATCGCAGTCGAAAGTGGGAGCGATCGCGTTCGGAAAATTGTCAATAAAAAACTCGAAACCGATGAGATTGTCCAAGCGGCTGTGAATGCGAAAGCAGGCGGGCTAAATTCGCTGAAACTCTACGGAATGGTAGGAATTCCAGGAGAAGAATCTGAGGATGTGGAACACACAGTCGCAATGATGCGATCGCTGAAAAAAGCTGCGCCTGGATTGCGATTAACCTTGGGATGCAGTACGTTCGTGCCCAAGTCTCATACTCCATTTCAGTGGTTTGGCGTGAATCCGCAAGCTGAGAAACGCTTGCAAAGTTTGCAGAAACAATTGCGATCGAATGGCATTGATTTTCGACCTGAAAGCTATAACTGGTCTGTGATTCAGGCGCTATTGTCGCGCGGCGATCGTCGATTGTCGAAGCTTTTAGAATTGACGCGCCATTACGGGGATAGCTTGGGCAGCTATCGGCGAGCGTTTAAGGAATTGAAAGGGCAATTGCCGGATTTGAATGATTATGTCTTCGATCGTTGGACAGTCGATCGGGTTCTGCCTTGGAGCCATTTACAAGGAGCATTACCGCAAAGCACCTTAGAAAAGCATATGGCATCAAGCTTTCCTGAGCCTTTAGCGGTTGGGCATTGAGCCATTTCGCAATTAGGCAAAGAGACTGAAAAGAAAGTTGATGAGAGAGACTATCGAATCCAAGCTTTGCGAGTGTGTCAAAATTTTAGGTAACTGAGTTCATCGTCTCTCTGATAAAGAACCTTATGATAGTTCTCCCCCACTTGAAATGGACGATCGAGGAATACCACAGGTTAATCGAGCAAGGATTCCTAGCCGATAAAAAGGTTGAGCTTTTACGTGGAGAGATTATCGAGATGGCTCCAGAAAGCCCTGATCATGCGGATTCTAACAGCGAGGCACATGAATATCTCCTCCTACTTTTGGGCGATCGGGCGAAAGTCAGAAATGCCAAGCCGATCACCTTACCCAATGGAAGTGAGCCTGAGCCAGATATTTCAGTCTGTGAGCGTCGAGAATATAGATCTCATCATCCTTATCCTGAGAACATCTTCTGGCTAATCGAATACTCAGACTCCACGTTAAAGAAAGATTTAGAGATCAAGTCAAAGATTTATGCTGAAGCAGGAATTCAGGAGTACTGGATTGTCAGTATTCAAACCCACGAGTTGATCGTCATGAGAGATCCTGAAGGTGGAGAATATGAAACTGAATTCCGAGCAAAAGGCGGCACTCTCAATCCTTTGGCATTTCCAGAGTTCGCGATCGATGTGCTAAGAATCATCAATCCTTGAGTTTAGAGTTCGCGATCGTTCTTCTTAATCGATTCAAATCTTAAGAATTTTTGAAAACAAGGAATTGAGTCCGATATCAGTCCTTAATTGCAATCGATTCAATTTTTCCAATTCTTGTAAGATTGAGATAGTGCTGATTTTGCTATGATTTAGAAATTCAGCGCGGGTATAGTTTAGTGGCAAAACGAGACCTTCCCAAGGTTTAGTTGCGAGTTCGATTCTCGCTACCCGCTTCCAAAAAAAAGCCTCCAGCGCGACAAACCGGAGGTTAGCAGAATTTTTAATCTTTTCTAATCTTCATGAGATACTACGCAGCATGAGCGACCACGGCATGTTTGACCAATGTGCCAATCTCACGCTGAATCGGCAGAACATTGAGCGTATCCAACGAAGCGCAATATTTCAGATCTTCGAGGCAATCCAATCGGAGCAACCGCTTGCCGTGGCTGGCATGGTACATCAAACCGAGCAGATTACTTTTCCACTGTTGATACAGCGAAATTGCACCAACCATTTCGTCATTGCCAATCAATTCTTCTAGAGAACAACCCAGTCGCTCAGCCACACTTTGGACGATCGCACCAGCACACACCGTATCTTCTAGCGCAAAAGACCCTTCCCATCCTGCACCGACAATCCAAACAGTTTCCGGCTGATGTTCAACCAAATAATCAACAACGGCTTTGCGGTTAATTAATGCTGCCGCCAGTACTGTTGGCGAAGCTTGAATCTTTTGCAGAGCACGAGTGCCATTCGTCGTACTGATGAACAGATGACGACCCGTCATTAATTCAGGAGTACAGTCAAGTGGAGAATTTCCTAAATCACAGCCCTCGACTTTACTGCCGCCCCGTTCTCCTGCCCGAAGCCGTTTTTCGGGCGGAAGGGCTTCACTTTGGTGCATGAGTTTGTCCATATCGCTGAAGACATGCACAGCATCCGCACCTGAGGATAGCGCCGTTGCGATCGTACTTGTGGCTCGAAGAACATCAATCGCGATCGCACAATCCGCAGCGTTTTGGGTTGGGGTCAGTTCGGGCGTGTGGAATACAGAGAATTTCATGATTGTAGAGAAATTAGGACTGCGATGAAAAAATCAAAAATTGAAGAGGGTCGCAGACTTCAGAATACTAAATGCTTGGAGAAAATGTGAAACATATCTTAGCGGTTCACTATAGAGTCAAGTCAATAGTAGTCCGAAGTCGTCATTGGCTGCACAGTATGAAGCAACGCTGCGAGTTCGCATTCGTATTGTAAAATCCCACAGTTGGCTGCCGTGTCGATCGCCGAATCGCTGCAAAATCCAAAACAGCCTCCGTATTCTTACTAAAACTCTGGATGATTTGAGACAAAATAATACTGAGTGGGAACTTTAAGACTGTGCAAAGCTGGTGCGAAGATTCCGCAAAGTTACGGAAACCTTTAACCGCTATCCCTTCCTGTTGATGTCTAAAGTTCTGGTGTTTTTTTGACGGCTATGAAATGGCTCGTTTCAGAAATGGAATCGGACTCTCGTGTAGTGAGTTCTGACCCCTAAAATGCAGAAAATCTATGCTCTGCTGTTTGAGAACATCCAATCTCTGACCGTAGACGTATTCATTTGTGGCACTAGGGCAGAAAGAATTCAGTTAGCGAGTCGGTAACTTTAGTTCATAGACATGTGAGGATGGCATGAACGCTCGTACATCTCTAAATGGTAGTTCCCTAAATACTCAAAAGAACCGTGCAGTCATTTCTGGGCGTGCTGCGGCTCCGAGCCGTCGATCGTCCAATCCTACCCGGTTCAACGCTCAGCGTTCTTCGCGTCCAACGACTTGGCTTGACGCTTCTGCTCAAGATCGCCTACTTCGGCGGCGATCACTCTCAGAAGCTCGACAAGGCAATTATGTAGAAGCGATCGCTGGATTGACCATTTTGATCGATCGCAATCCTAAGAATGCGCTGGATTATAACAATCGAGGTTTAGTCCATTTTCAATGCGGTGATCAAGATGCCGCGCTCGAAGACTACAACAAAGCGATCCAACTCAATCCTCGACTCGCAGGGGCTTATAATAATCGCGCCAATTATTATGCGGCTCAAGGAGAATTAGAAGCCGCGATCGCAGATTATGACATGGCAGTCGATCTTGACCCTACCAATATTCGAGCTTGGTTAAATCAAGGTATTACCTTTCGGGATTTGGGACTATACGTAGACGCGATCGAAAATTTTGAACACGCTCTGCAAATCAAAGAATTAATGTCGATTAATCTCGACGACAATTCGATATTGGAAGCCCACATTTATGCAGCCCGAGGAAGAGCGCACCATTTAGTAGGCGATTGGAATTTCGCGATGGCTGATTATCGCCGGGCGCTGAATTTGATCCCAGAATCTGAGATTTCGGGTAATCGAGTGCGATCTCAGGTGAATAATTGGATCAAAGCACTCACAGATTCCTAAAAATATGGAAGACAACACAACAATTTCAGTCTGTATTGGCACATTCGACCCATCGGGAATCCCAATTACGATCACCCGGCATCTGAGCGACTGTGCCACAGTTGCATTTCAAGCCATCACACTGAATTTATTGCTCGCACAGACATTTAATCTTGACCCAGCTGAAACTGTTGAGATTCACCACGAAGGTGGATCTGGAATCCGCATCAATCGTACGCTAAAAGGATTTATCGGCTACGCCGGAACTTACTCAAACAACTCTTAAGCAAGTTACGATCGCGACTTTCTGAAGAAAATGTAGTTAGAGAAGCACTCTGTCTCAGAGCGATTTAAAGTGGATGAGCGCTACAGGCAAGTCAGATTCTTCACTTTGAAAGAGACTAGGAGCAATCTACATATGAGAAACCGTCGTCAATCTCGCTGCCGCCGTAGAGATCAGCATATTTGTACAATCTGTTGCATCGTGCCGCCTCATATCACCGATCGCATCATTATCAATGGAACTGAGACTCAGCGCGATTGGGCATTACAAAATCTTCGGGTTTCAGAACAGTTTCGAGGACGGCGGGAAGTCATAGGTGCAGCCATCCAGCCTTTTCTTGTCGCTGCAAATGAAAAACGTCGAACAATTTATAATGCAGCAAATAGAACAAGGTTGCCTGGGAGAATCGTACGGGGAGAAACATCTCCAGCCGTATCCGATGTTGCAGTTAACGAGGCATTTGATGGGTCAGGAGCCGTCTATGACTTTTTCAAAGAGGTCTATGAGCGTGACTCGATCGATGACTATGGAATGCGCCTCAATTCGACAGTTCATTACGGGCAGCGCTACAATAACGCCTTCTGGAACGGTAGCCAGATGGTCTATGGCGATGGCGATGGGGAATTGTTTAATCGCTTTACGATTTCGCTGGATGTGATTGCTCATGAATTGACACACGGCATTACCCAAACTGAAGCAGGACTGGTTTATCAAGGACAGTCAGGGGCCTTGAATGAGTCTTTTTCGGATGTATTTGGCGTTTTAGTCAAGCAGAAAGTTTTGAATCAGACGGCAGATCAGGCTGATTGGCTGATTGGAGCCGGATTGCTGACTGCTAAAGTCAATGGCGAGGCATTGCGATCGATGAAAGCTCCCGGAACAGCTTATGACGATCGAGTGCTCGGCAAAGATCCCCAGCCTGCAGAGATGAAAAATCTCTACAAAGGAACAGCAGACAATGGCGGAGTGCATATCAATTCTGGAATTCCCAATCGCGCCTTCTACCTAGTAGCATCTGCCTTAGGCGGATATGCCTGGGAAAAAGCGGGCAAGATTTGGTACATTGCCTTGACCGAGCGGTTACGGACTTCATCGAATTTCCAAGACGCAGCGCGGGCAACCGCAACGATCGCATCTGAGTTATACGGCATAGATAGCACAGAGCAACAAGCCGTTCAAAATGCTTGGAGAACCGTTGGAGTGATTTAAATTTCAGGGGGAAAGATGAAAGTCACGCTAGAGCAGAGTGGCGGGTTCGCGGGGTTAATGATCATGAAAACCATCGATACTCAGGATCTTTCCCCGTCTGAAGCGCAAGAACTAGAACAACTAGTCAAGGACGCAGATTTTTTTCAATTGAATTCCATGACGGATCGCGCTCCTCAGCCCGATCGGTTTGGATATCAGTTATCGATCGAAACTGATGAACGATCGCACACGATCCAAGTTAGTGAGACGAATATGCCTGCCCAATTGCGTCCATTAATGGCATGGGTACAAGAAAAAGCGCACTGATCCTTGGGATTAGATAAAGGCAGTACAGAAATCGAATCGAAAGCCTCTAGAATGGTTTGGATTTAGAAAGAAGAGCGTAAATTTACTATGCCCCGTCGCCAAGATCTGCACAAAATTTTGCTCATTGGTTCCGGTCCGATCGTCATCGGGCAAGCCTCCGAGTTTGATTACTCTGGGACTCAAGCCTGTAAAGCACTGCGAGACGAAGGATTTGAGGTGGTTCTAGTGAACTCAAATCCGGCGACAATTATGACCGATCCCGAAACCGCCGATCGCACTTATATTGAACCCCTGACTCCTGAGTTAGTCGAGCAAATCATTATTAAAGAACGCCCGGATGCACTATTGCCGACGATGGGCGGTCAGACTGCGCTCAATCTTGCCGTCTCGCTGGCAAAAAGTGGCGTGTTGGAGAAATATAACGTCGAATTGATCGGAGCAAAGTTACCTGCGATCGAGATGGCGGAAGATCGCAAATTATTCAAAGAAGCAATGGAGCGGATCGGAGTCGGGGTCTGCCCATCCGGACTCGCAGAAACGCTCGAAGAAGCAAAAGTGATCGGGCATCAGATTGGATCATATCCCCTGATTATTCGTCCTGCGTTCACACTCGGCGGATCAGGCGGCGGCATCGCCTATAACCAGCAAGAATTCGAGGAAATTGCTCAGTCGGGGCTGGATGCAAGTCCGGTTTCGCAGATTCTCATCGAAAAATCGCTGCTCGGTTGGAAAGAGTATGAACTCGAAGTCATGCGCGATCTCGCCGACAACGTGGTGATTATTTGCTCGATCGAAAACTTAGATCCGATGGGGATCCACACCGGAGATTCGATCACCGTTGCCCCGGCTCAGACCTTGACTGATAAAGAATATCAACGGCTCCGAGATGCCTCGATCAAAATTATTCGCGAGATTGGAGTCGAAACAGGCGGATCAAACATTCAATTCGCAGTCAATCCGGTGACGGGTGAAGTCGTTGTGATTGAAATGAATCCGCGCGTTTCTCGTAGTTCGGCATTGGCTTCTAAAGCGACAGGATTTCCGATCGCAAAAATGGCAGCCAAACTTGCTGTCGGATATTCCCTGGATGAAATTCCGAATGACATTACCAAGAAAACCCCTGCGAGTTTTGAGCCGACGATCGATTATGTCGTCACCAAAATCCCCCGCTTTGCCTTTGAGAAATTCCCAGGATCTCAACCGTATTTGACGACGCAAATGAAGTCGGTGGGTGAGGCAATGGCAATGGGTCGAACCTTCCAAGAATCGTTCCAAAAAGCGTTGCGATCGCTCGAAACGGGTCGCGCAGGTTGGGGCTGTGATAAGCCGGAAAAACTGCCGAGCTTAGAACAAATTCGCGCCGGATTGAGAACGCCGAATCCCGATCGAATTTTCACCGTGCGTCATGCCATGCTGATGGGAATGCAGAACGATGAAATCTATGAATTGACGAACATTGATCCCTGGTTTCTCGATAAGTTGTCTGACTTGCTTGAAACTGAGAAAACCCTGAAGCGGTTGACGCTCAAAGAGTTGACGCAAGAGAAAATGCTTGCGATTAAGCAACAAGGGTTTAGCGATCGTCAAATTGCGTATGCTACAAAATCGACTGAAGACGAAGTTCGGGCTTACCGCAAATCCTTGAATGTGACTCCGGTTTACAAAACCGTCGATACTTGCGCAGCTGAATTTGAAGCCTTCACGCCCTACTACTACTCTACCTACGATGCAGAGAATGAGGTTGCCCCCTCAACTCGACGGAAAGTGATGATTTTAGGCGGCGGACCGAACCGCATCGGACAAGGGATCGAGTTCGATTACTGCTGTTGTCATGCGTCTTTTGCGTTGCGAGAAGACGGGTTTGAAACCATTATGGTCAATTCCAACCCTGAAACCGTTTCGACCGACTACGACACCAGCGATCGCTTATATTTCGAGCCGCTGACCAAAGAAGATGTGTTGAACATCATCGAAATGGAACAGCCGGAAGGGGTGATTATTCAATTCGGAGGACAAACGCCTTTGAAATTAGCGGTTCCCCTCGCTGCATTCCTCAAACAAGGCACAGTTTCGACCAAAATTTGGGGAACGTCGCCGGACTCGATCGACACGGCTGAAGATCGCGAACGCTTTGAACAAATCCTGCGCGAGTTGAACATTCAACAACCTGCAAACGGGCTTGCACGGGATTATTCCGGTGCGAAGAAAGTCGCGCGTGAGATTGGTTATCCGGTCGTCGTGCGCCCAAGCTACGTCTTAGGTGGGCGAGCGATGGAGATCGTTTACTCGGACACTGAGTTAGAACGGTACATGACGTATGCAGTTCAAGTGGAGCCGGATCATCCGATTTTGGTTGATCGGTTTCTCGAAAATGCGATCGAAGTCGATGTGGATGCAATCACCGATCAGACCGGTCATGTCGTGATTGGGGGCATTATGGAACACATCGAACAAGCTGGAATTCACTCTGGAGACTCAGCTTGCTCGATCCCACCTGTCACTTTAAAACCAGCCGTTCTCGATCAGATTCGGACTTGGACAGTTCAACTTGCGAAAGCCTTGAAAGTGGTTGGCTTGATGAACATTCAGTTTGCGGTGCAAGGGGATCAAGTCTATATCATTGAAGCGAATCCGCGTGCCTCTCGAACGGTGCCGTTTGTGTCGAAAGCGATCGGGGTGCCACTGGCAAAAATGGCAGCGCGAATCATGTCCGGCAAAACCCTGGCTGATTTGAACTTTACGCAGGAAATCATTCCACAGCACATCTCAGTCAAAGAAGCCGTTCTCCCCTTCGAGAAATTCCCTGGAACCGATACAATTTTGGGTCCAGAAATGCGATCGACGGGCGAAGTTATGGGGATCGATTCTGATTTTGGGAAAGCCTATGCCAAAGCAGAACTCGCTGCCAGTCAGCGTTTGCCGCGTCAAGGCACCGTGTTTGTGTCGATGAACGATCGTGAAAAAACAGCAGTTGTTCCGGCAGTCAAAGAGTTGATGGAGCTTGGCTTTAAAGTCGTTGCAACTGCTGGAACTTGCAAAACGCTAAAAGAACATGGGCTAGATGTCGAACTCGTACTCAAACTGCATGAAGGCAGACCGCATGTGCTGGACTCTATCAAAAATGAGCAGATTCAGTTGATTATCAATACTCCTGCAGGACAAGAGGCGCACGAAGACGATCGCTTAATCCGACGAACAGCGTTGACATACAAGATTCCAATGATTACCACGATCGCAGGGGCGAAAGCGACGGCAGCAGCGATTCGATCAATGCAAGCTGAGGCTTTGACTGTAACGGCTTTGCAGGATTATTTACGTCGATGAGCGAGAAGAGAGCGGGGAATGGGGGAATAGAACGCAATTATGTTTGATACGATTTCCCGACCTCCCCACTCTAATCTTCTGCCAAAAGATAGATGCCTATTCTAAGAGCGATCGCGTATGCCTATATAACGATTTGCGGCAAACCCGGATATAAATCTAACCGCGATCGCCCTTCATTTCTCAACTGTGCTCTTAATATTATTTAAAGGTTTCCTCAGTCAGATTGTCATATTCGATCGGGGGCAGAAACTTGGCTAAACTCCTCAATTCTGTTACAGATAAGACATTCATAAAGTTCGTTTCTGATACCGTATTGGCTAAGGTGTGCTTCGCTGAGCCGATTGGCATCTAATCCTCCTTTAGCAAGATTTTTTTCTCAGTAACTTTACAAGACTTAACATAATAAGAGATAATCTTAATATAACCATTCACCTAGACAAATCTAAAAAAGGTCAAAAGCGGCACACAGAGTTTACGAGTTTTCGCCATGTCTTTGACACATGGCTATGTAACCATTTCCTAGCGAGGCTGTTTTCAGCCTAAGCTTAGCGCACTTCATAGCAACCATTTTCTAGCCGTGTCCACCTTCATTTAGATTTCTGAATTTACGCGCGTTCGAGCGTCTGACATTTCACCCAATTGCCCACACCCATCGCTTTCTGATCTTGATATGAAAACCGCTCAGACTCCAACTGATTCCGTCCGTGCTTATCTCCGCGAAATTGGTCGCGTCCCACTGCTGACCCATGAACAAGAAGTGCTCTATGGAAAACAGGTACAGCGATTGGCGATCGTCAATTCGGTCAAAAATGCCTTAATCGAGAAGTTAGGGACAAGCCCTGATGACGCGACTTGGGCACAGGCGGCTGAAGTTTCAGAAACCGAGTTGCGACAGATTTTAGCGGAGGGAGAACTCGCAAAACGTCGCATGGTTGAGGCAAATTTGCGGTTAGTCGTCTCTGTGGCGAAGAAGTATACCAAGCGCAATGTCGAACTGATGGATTTAATCCAAGAAGGAACGATTGGGATGCAGCGGGGGGTCGAAAAATTTGATCCCACCAAAGGCTATCGATTCTCAACCTATGCGTACTGGTGGATTCGGCAGGCAATTACCCGAGCGATCGCAGAAAAGGGGCGAACGATTCGCTTACCGATTCATATTACCGAGAAGCTCAATAAGATTAAAAAAGCACAGCGTAGTCTGTCTCAACGCTTAGGTCGAGCAGCAACGCTAGGAGAACTCGCCACCGAATTAGAACTGCCGATCGCACAAATTCGCGATTATCTAGAACGCGCACGAGTACCCTTATCGCTCGATCTGCGAGTTGGGGATAATCAGGATACAGAATTAGGGGAACTGCTAGAAGATCCAGGCATGTCGCCCGAAGAATTTACAGCACAGACTTCGCTAAAGCTAGATTTAGATGCGTTGATGTCAGATTTGACTCCGCAGCAACGTGAAGTCTTAGCGTTACGTTTTGGCTTAGAAGATGGCAAGGCGTTGACCCTGGCGAAAATTGGCGATCGCTTAAATATTAGCCGAGAGCGAGTCCGTCAGATTGAGCGCGAAGCGTTGACGAAATTGCGGAAGCGGAAAGGGGATATGGGGGAGTATTTGGCGAGCTAGGAAAAGTGGGGAGTGGGGAGTAGGGAAGTAGGAAAAAGCCTTTCGAGTTTTCATTGAAGGTAAGAGCGTTTCTCCTCTACTCCCTACCCCTCTACTCCTTCTACTCATTCATCTCCCGATACGTCGCCACCGCAGACGGCGAGACACGATTTAGATACCGGAAAATCCAATACTTGAAAATCGTATCTAGAATCACCGGGAACGTTGCGATAAATAAGAAAATGAAATCGCGATTAGCAGGTAAGCCGAAATGTTTTGAAACGCTTTCAAGAATGATTTCCCACCCGTGGGGAGAGTGAAAGCCGACAAAGACATCGGTAAACAAAATGATGATAAATGCCTTAGCACTGTCACTGAGTCCGTAAACCGTCTCATCCATAAACGATTTGAGAATGTCGATCTCGCGTTTACCATTCAGTAAAATTAAGACAAATGCGATCGTGCCTGCGATATCAGCAATCCAATTTTTAATTGCATTCGCACTTTGAGCCGAAAAACTTGCTGCAATTTCAGTCGCTTTTTCTCGAACTCGCACCTCAACTTGTTCTGATCGCTCTTTGACTATGGCTTCGCGTTCTTCAGCAGGCAAGGTTTCTCGTTCAAACGTCTCTCTGAGCAGATTTTCAAATTTCAGACGTTCCTCGAAGCCCTGCAATTCTCTCAGAGCTTCCTCTGCCATTTCGCCATTGAGAAAAATACGATCGGGGTTTTCAACTTTGAAATTCTGCGTAATCCACGCACCCGGAATCAGATAGTTCGATAATGCAATATTGCGAACCCCTTGCTGCACGAGCAACGGCACCAAAATCAAAATGAGAACGAATCGAACTGCTAATAAAGTTTTGACCTTTGAAACTCTGTAATTTTGTAGCACTTCGGCTTCGGATTTGGGATCGAGATCTCGCCTCAGCCGATTGAGCGTCGTGAGAATCGATCGAGGCAGTAACCCAGTTTTATCAGAAAGGCTTTCAAAATCTTCGGACTTTTCGGCTGCATTCGCTGGAACGTTTTGAGTATCCGCAACGGTAAGATTGGGGTCAGAATTCTTTTTGTCAGGTTTGGTTGTTTTATCGGGACTTCCATTCATTTCAACTGCAAGCATCGAAGCTGAAACTGCTTCTAACGTCAGTTGCTCCTCTGCATATCGCATCAACACTTCATCAATAAATCGCAGCTTTTCGAGCGTGATGGAGGGTTTATCCTGGACAGTCGGCACAAATCGATCAGTTCCCACCTCAGTAGTTTCGATCGTCCGTAATGTATCCGCCGTTTGATTGGGATTGGTAATCGCCAAGGCTGAACGACTGCGATGAAACTCGGTCAATCTCATCCGAATGTTTCGCAGATACTTCTGCAAATCTTTTTCAAAATAAGCGAGTGCATTCCCCCGAAGCTGAGTCGCACGAGGCGAAATTTTCTGTCCGCCGAAATGCTCATTCTCGATCGCTCTAATTTTAAGAGCCGCATCATAAGCCTGATCTAGCGCTCGATCTGGGGTTTCAAGATACCATTGTTCAGCACGCCGAACGTAGTTTCTCAATTGTGACAACAGCGAATTATTGTTCATAGCTCAAGACGTAGCAAGTGCAAGATCAAACATCAGTGGAGAAGCAGAGGCAAACTGCAATGATCGCTCTATTCTAAAACTGCTTTTTCAGAAGATCTAGAATACAAGAACATCTTTATCATTAAAGGTGAGCAACATCCTAGCAAATTGTGTTGAGGCGATTCCGTGCAAAAGCAAACAGTTCAATCTGTCTGGATTACAGGAGCCACTCGCAGCGGCAAAACAGATCGATTGGTGGCACAAGCTTGCGAATGGATGAAAATGAAGCGCTCTGGAATTTTAGTGCTGGCAGCGATCGGAGATAATCGTCTGGCATTGAGCGATCGCATTAGCGAAGCAACGCAAGGAAAATTTCCGTTTCGCGCGACAACGCCGCTCGGATTCTTTGAGGATGAAGTGACGCTTTTTTGGGCTTTGCTTGTACAACGCTTAGATCTGAAAGCTCAGTTTCCGCTGAGGTTGCGCCCTGAGAATGAACAGGAACTCGCGACCAAACTTTGGCGAGTGGAATTAGATCACGCAATCGCTGAAGCTGGCATTCCTGAAGCTAGATTAGTGCGGCGAGTTCTAGATTTGATGCAGCTTGCAGCCTTAAGTGGTTTGTCGATCGAGGAAATTCCAGCATTGCTCCATCAAGGCTTACTAAAAGTTGAAGGAAAAATTTCAGAATTAGCTTTGTCGCCAGAAACAATTGGAGAAATGATGCAGCGTTGGCGAGCCTGGTGCTTGCGGCGAGGATTGTTGACTTATAGCTTGATCACAGATTTGTACGGACGTTATTTACTCCATGATCCGGTATATCAGCAGCATTTGTTAGAGCGGTTTCAGGCGGTCGTCGCAGATGATCTTGATGAGTATCCGGCAATTGTGCGATCGCTGTTTGATTTTTTGCTCGATCGAAACATCCCTTGCGCGTTTAGCTTTAACCCGAATGGAGCGGTGCGATTAGGCTTAGGAGCCGATCCAGCTTACTTAGCACAGTTAAGCGATCGCTGTACAGTCGTGGAACTGAGCGATCGTACTCATCCTTGTTTGATCGATCAATTAGGAGAATCGATTTTAGATCTCGTTAGTGATCCGATCTTTTTTGCGAGCTTACCAGATTCGATTCAAACGCTTCAGACCACAACTCAGGCACAATTGATTCGTCACACCGCAGAAGTGATCATTAAAGGCGTGCAATCCGGACAAGTCGAACCGCGCGAGATTGCTTTAATTGGACCTGGGATTGATCCGATCTCTCGCTATGCGTTACGAGAAATTCTGACCCGCCAAAATATTCCAGTCGAGTTACTCAACGATCAGCGCCCTTTAGCCAGTAGCCCGATTGTGCGATCGCTGCTCACTTTACTGACGCTGATCTATCCAGGCTTAGGCAGAGCGACAAATCGAGATACGATCGCTGAAATGTTAGTCATTCTCAGTCAAAAAACTGAATTGACAACAACCTATGTGATTGATCCGGTTCGGGCTGGATTACTTGCTGATCATTGTTTCGAGCCACATCCAGACCAACCGCGTTTACTTGCTGCAAATACGTTTCCTCGCTGGGATCGTTTAGGGTATCAAGCCTCTGAAGCCTATGAGGGAATTGTGCGCTGGATTGAGTCACAGCGATCGCAGTTAGACCATCGTTTGATTGCTAGCCCGGTCGTCATGCTCGATCGAGCAATTCAGCGCTTCTTTTTTGGGGGAAGTCATCTGCCTTTTGATCAACTGGCTGGACTGCGAGAATTGATCGAGACGGCTCAGCATTATTGGGAAGTAGACGATCGATTGCGCCGGAGCGATCTCAGTGATGCACCTCAATCGCTGACGGTGCGAAATTTTATTCAACTGCTCAGAAGTGGAGCGGTCACTGCAAATCCGTTTCCAGTCCGGTTGATTGAACCGAATGCGGTGACATTAGCAACTGTGTTTCAATATCGTTCCACTCGGCGATCTCATCGGTGGCAGTTTTGGCTAGATGCAGGCTCGTCACGTTGGTTAAGTGGAGTCGATTCACTATTTGCGGCTCCGTTATTTTTGCAAGATTGGTCAGGGCGAGTCTGGGATGTAGAAGATACTCAAATGATGAATGAACAACGATTACGACGCATTTTACTCGATCTACTAGCCCGTGCTGAGGAGCGCTTATTCTTGTGCTACAGCGACCTTTCGACGAGCGGACAAGAACAAACCGGAGTGTTGACGACGCTTGTGAATGCAGCGATTCCTTTAAGTTAAGTTGTCTTCGACTAGGGCGTAGGTGCTTCAACGGGACGAACGATCGGTTCAGGCGTGGGTTCGGCACGGAAAATAGCCTGCAAAGCTTGCTCTAAGGTTTCAGCCATCACAATGCGATTTTCATAAGCAACAATCACTCGAACTAAGGTCGGTAAACTGTTTTGATCAGCTTCTAGATAAAGTGGTTCAACATACAGCAGCGATTGTTCGATCGGAATAACTAGTAAGTTCCCTTGAATTGCTTTTGAGCCTTGGCGGTTCCATAGAGAGATTTGCTGAGAGATGACTGGATCTTGATTAATTCGGGCTTCAATCTGTTCAGTTCCAAAAATTAGCCGCTCTTTCGGAAAGGTATAGAGTAGCAAGCGACCATAATTTTCACCATCAGCACGGGCTGCTAGCCAAGCGACTAAATTTGTTCGCTGGCGAGGAGTATAGGGAAGCAGTAAAATAAACTCTTCAAATGGAACATTGGGTAAACTCGTAATCAGATAGTACGGTTCAACAGGGCGCGTTTCGCTGCCGTACACTTCATTCGGAATTTGCCATTGATCCTCTCGATTGTAGAACACTTGCGGATCAGTCATGTGATAGGTCATCAAGCGATCGGATTGCAAATTGAAGAAGTCAACAGGATAGCGAATATGTTGCCGGAGTGCTGCTGGCATCGCGCTCAATGGCTTAAATAAACTGGGAAAAATCCTAGACCAAGTTTGAATCATCGGATCAGTGGGATCTGCGACGTAGAAAGTAACAAACCCGTGATAAGCATCAATCACAACTTTCACAGAATTCCGAATGTAATTGATTCCTTCTACTAGGTCGGAATAAGGATAGTGATTGCTCGTGGTGTAAGCATCAACAATCCAGTAAAGATTGTTCTGAGCCGGAGCAGTGCTACTATCAGCAGCAACTAAGTAAGGATCGCGATCGTACATCAAAAAAGGTGCGATCTCTCGAATTCGCTGATTGATATTTCGGCGAAACAGGAGTTTGGTTTGCGGGGTAAATTCTCGCGTGACGAGGACTCGCCAATCTTTGAGATATACGGCAAACAATGCCCGTTGCCAGAGCGAATTTAATGCAATTCCGCCGCGTCCATCATAGGAATTATAGGTATTGTCACTTCCGCTCGGAAAATCTAGCTCTCGTTGGCGAGTTCCCGTCATGACATAAGGATCTGTAATTTCGCCATAGTAGATGCGAGGTCGTTCGATCGGAATACTTTCTCGAATCGATGGACTTGACGTGACTAGCGCCCCTTCTCCCTCATTGCCAATATCTCTAACAAAGTATTCGGGAAGTCCTCCAGCAGCTACGGTATTTACTGGACTGACCGTAAAGCCATAGCCATGAGTATAGATTAAATGGCGATTTACCCAAGTTTGAGCTTCTTGCGGCACCGCGTTGTAATCTAATTCTCTCGCAGCAATCAGGACTTGCCGCTGTTCTCGCGGCGCAGTGGGTTCTGTCCGTAGGGTATAGCGATCGATGTCTGCATCTGGAAATCGGTAGTACAGCCGGATCTGCTGAAGCTGACGGTTTGTGTCTAAAAGTGGGCGTTGATCCCAAAGGCGAATATTGCGAATCGTGAGAGGATTGTTCCGCAGATCCGCTTCACTCAACTGTCCCTGTGGGTTAAACGTTTGAATATCAATATCATTCAATCCAAAAGCTTGCCGAGTCAGCGCGATCGTTCGCTCGATATAGGGACGCTCTCGAACCAGTTCATTCGGCTGAACTGCCACCGATTGCACAAGTTCAGGAATGAAAATTCCCGCGATCGCTAATACTCCATACACCACTAAGCCAATTCCAACCCAACGCCGCCGTTTGGATTGGGGCTGCCAAAAGATACAGCGTCCCAAAAGGTAAAGTGCAATTACACTCGCAGTTGTTCCTAGGGCAATATAAGCCGGGAGTTGGGCGACGACATCGGTATAGCTAGCTCCGAAAGATGCGCCTCTTCTGGAATATAGCAATTCATAGCAACTGAGCCAATAGCCAATTGTGATTGTTCCAATCACTCCAGCACTCACACCGAACAGATGACGTTGCTGTGGAGGCGAAAATCCAAGAAATCTACCTTCACTTAAACTATGTCCAGATGTGAGATAAGTTAAAGCAACGGCAATAAATCCATAGAGTGTAAGTCCAATCCACCAGAGAACTAAAAGCTCGATAAAGGGCAGTGTGAAAATATAAAATCCGATGTCGCGATTGAATAGCGGTTCAGTTGCATTAAATGCCGTGGGTTGAAGATACTGTAAGACCGTTGCCCAGTGTTGTGCAGCAATAAATCCGAGCAGAGCCGCAAAAACAACTGCGATCGCACTCAATGTAAACTGCGGATAGACGAGTACAGCGATCGCTGCCAAAATTGCTCCAGATGTATACCCTACCTGTGTACTAATCTGCTGTCCAACTTGCCAAATTGCGAAGAGATTAAACATCGAAATGGGCATTGGTAGGTTGACCTCTCCAATCTGCCAGTACTGCACTGCGATTTGCCCGTAGTGAATGAGGATTAACGCAAGCAGCAAACTGAGTCCGAATGTGAGCGGCAACAGGGTTCTTAAGCGCAGGGGCAGAATCGAGAGCGGAGGCTTGCGAAGTTCGAGGGTATCCGTTTGAGGAGATGGATGTTTGAGTTGATTGGCTCGTTTCAGATTCCAGCGAAAATATGCGATCGTAATAGCTGTCACCCCAAGCCACAGTAATCCTTGAGTCGTAAGTCGGAGCAGAAAGACTGGGAGATAGCTGACTTCCTGAAACCAGAGAAGTTCTGCTCCGAAGCGCGCTATGACATCCAGAAGAATCCATCCTCCGAAGCACAGAATCAGAAATCGCAAGAAAATCTGTTTGAACACGGTGACTGAGGGTTAATCAAAAGAAAGCATGACTAAGCCTAGCACTGATGACAGGGTTACAGAGAAATGTAGGGTCAAGATATGTAGCGATCTGATTTAGGACTGGAGAACCCATTTTAACTCTGAATCTATAGCTATCCCCAAACTGCGCGATGGCAATTTGGGGATAGGAGCTAATTAGAGAGAGTTCATCTCAATACTTAGATGCCAACGGCGATCGCACCTGCTAAGGCTGATGCACCTGCTGAAACAAGAGCTGTGCCGAACAACCACCAAGCTGCTGTTTCTGCGGCTTTGCGGGTTTCTTCGGTCTGCTTTTTCGCTTGGCGTTTCACTTCTTCTAACCGCATCTGAGCTTCGGTCTGGAACCGCTCAGCTCGGCGTAAAACCGTATTCCGAGTATTTTCAACGCGATCAATAATCCGATTCGCCTCGGCTTCGGAAATGTCATCGCGGGAAGACAGCAAGGCGACGAGCGTATCGCGATTAAAGCTGCCTAAGCGATCGCGCAATGCCTCAAAACCTGCCTTCGGATCGTGGAACAAGGTGCGGAGATCATCGCTGATGCCGTCATAGTTCAATTCGGGGCGATCCATCGAATTCAGGTAATCCCGAATGCGATTGAGAATGCCATCAATCACGCTCTGAATCCGCGTTTGAATCGCTTGAATTTGGGCGGTGAATTGATCACGAACCGAGAGAACTTGATCAACCACGCGGCTGGCTTCTTCCTCGGTCATGTCCTGACGCTGCGCGAGCAACGCAATCATCGTTGCACGATCGATGTGAGATAAGCGATCTCCGAGCAGACCGAATCCAGTTCTCGGATCTCTCAGCAAAATCGTTAAATCGCGCTTAATTCCATCAGGATTGAGTTCTTCTTTGTCCGTGTTCCGCAGATAGTTCTCAAAGGTCGATTGGAAGTCTTGCACGCGATGCTGAGTTCGAGAAGCCAAGCGACGAGGAGCACGCACGATGCTACGAATCGAAGTTTGAACTTGATCGACCATGCGGTTTGCTTGTTCTTCTGTTAAATCAGGGCGCTGAGCAAGCAGTTTGACGATCGTGTCTCGATCCACTTGCGATAAACGCCGACCTAAGCGATACGCGCCTGTTTTCGGATCATTGAGTAATATCGTCAAATCGCGCTTAATCCCTTCTGGATCAAGCTCAGAGAGATTCGTATTACGAAGATAAGTTTCAATTGTCGTCGTGACACTATCAACTTGATCTTTCGCTTTACTAACGGCAATTTGAGGCGCATGAAGAATGTTATGGCGAACGTCTTCAAGCTGGCGAACGATGCGATCGGCTTCTTCAGGAGTCAAGTCTTGACGCTGACCGAGCAGTTGCACCAAGGTATCGCGATCGAATTGGCTTAATCGTCCTCGCAGTGCCGAAGCTCCAGCCTGTGGATCATCGAGCAACAATCGGAAATCACGCTTGATGCCTTCAGGATTCAATTCGCTCTTATCTGTATTGCGCAGGTAAGATTCCACTCTCAATCTTAGGGCTTCTGCTTCAGAACGCACTCTGTTCTGAACGTCTTGAGCAGAATTCAGCACGCGATCGCGTGTCGATTCAAATCGACCCACAATGTTATCCGCTTCTTCAGGAGTCAAATCTTGACGTTGGCTGAGCAATTGCACCAAAGTATCGCGATCGAAATGGCTCAACCGAGTTCTCAGCGCGTCATAACCCGCCTCTGGATCATCGAGCAGAAGCGCAACTTCACGCTCGATCGCATCAGGATTCAACTCATCTTTGTTGGTATTGCGCAGATAGTGCTCAACCCGACTTCTGAGATCCGTCGATTCGGACTGTTCTTCTGCCTGCTGAACTGTACTCAGCACAGTTGAGCGAATGACTTCAAGCTGATCGGCAATTTCCGCAACTCGTGCCACAGGTAAGTCGCCTCGTTGCGTTAGCAGGTTGACAAAATCACCACGATTGAGGCGTTCTAATTCGCGTCTCACCACAGCCGGATCAGCTTCTGGATCATAGAGAACTTCACGAAATTCAGTCTCTAAAGTCTCACGATTAAAGTGCCAAGCATAGCTATTTAACAGATAGTTCTCAACGTCAGCTTTAATCGGACTGAAGCCAGAAGTTGCTTTCTCAGCGACATTCTGTGCGCCTTGAGTAATCTTGTCTCTTGCACTTTGAAGCTGTCCCATGATCTTTTCAACATCGAGATCAGAGAGATCCGTCCGTCCCATGACCGTTCCCATCAACGTTGAGAACCCGAACTGCATCGCACGATCAACTAAGCTCGGTTGCTCTGCTTTATTCGATTGTGCTAGCGAAGATAAAGTATCGCGCATTCCCGAAACTTGATCTTGCTGAGTGTTCTGCAAGATTTGACCTTGACGGCGCACTTCTTCAGTCAGTTGATCCAAGCGGCGACTGAGTTCATTCGTATCGACTTGCCCCGATTGAACAGTTTTCAGATACTCAACGAGTTCTTGAGTTGGGTCTTGGCGAGGTTGATAGCGTCCGATCGTGTCTTTCCAAACTGAATCTAATTGATCAACCAATCGAGCCGCGTCTCTTTTCGAGAGATCTGTCCGGTTGCTGATCAAATTCACAAACGTATTGCGATCGACACTGCGCAATCGATCAATCACATCAGCAGGCGATCCTGTACCCACAATATTCTGGAGTTCAGGGTCATGCACCAGCTTTTCCAACTCACCTCGAATATTGCGAAAATCCAACTGTTGCGGACGAATCCGCTCTAGATAGTCTTCTAATGAATCGCGCACACTTGCTGGATCAAGCCCAGATCCCAATTCTCGTCGCACGGCGGCGGCAGCGGCTTCAGCGGTCGAAACAACCTGCTGATTCACCGCTCTTGCTCCCAGTGCTGCGGTTGCAGTTCCAACGATCGCTTGGAAGCCTGAAGTTGCCGTATTAACGACAGAACCGATCAATGATCCAACTGTCGTCGAACTGACCCAAACCAATAGGGTAAAGTAGGCAGCCCAGATGACAACACCAATGATCGCACCCAGACTAGCAGTGGTCAACAAGCTCAATTTCACAGCTAATAAGCAAGCAATGAACAATGAAATGGACACTGTAATCAGCGTCCACATGCCCACTGCGAATCCGATTTTGCGAATCGTTCCGCCACCATTGCCAGAAGCATGATGATCATCATCATCTGAAGATCGTCCGAGATACGAAATCCCAGCCGCGACAGAAAGATTTGTAAACAGTAATTGAAATGCAAACGCTAATACAATGCCTGAAATTAGAGCGACAAAGAATCGAGGACCTGAAAACACCAATGCAGCTTGCTCTGGTGTTGACACCCGTCCGTCGATCGGAACCTGCGCCAGAAAACTCTGACCGAGTTCCAATGTTAAATTTGTTACTTGACTCATAGAAATTCCCTCATCAGACTTCGCCTAACACAACATCTGTGTCAGTGAGGCTGCAATTTTGAAACACTACCTTTGACGCTAGAATCGCTGAGTGTACGGGTTCTAAGCATCTTTCTCAGGTGAGAGGGGGGGTCTTCTGAAAGGAGGAGAAGGTCGATCCTATGGGAGGAGTTGAGCGACGACGCGATCGAGACCTACCGCTCTAGAAGCCTTAAACAATAAGCGATCGCCTGATTGCATCAATTGATTCAGTCGAGCAACAACTGCCTCGTGATTTTCAAACTTTTCGGCTAGAACAGGAGCCGCTGCCGTTGCCATTGCCTCAGCTTCCCCGGGATCAGCCAAAATCAACAGTCGATCGAGTTTCAAATTCTTGACTTGTTCTCCAACTTGCCGATGATATTGAATTGACCAGTCGCCCAGTTCTTTCATGGTTCCAAGCACAGCAATTCTCCGTTCTCCTTCGGTCTGTGCTAGCAATTTCAAAGACGCTAGCATTGACTCCAATCCAGCGTTGTAGCTCTCATCTAAAATGACGACATCGTTTGAGAGTTCATAGCGTTTTGCTCGACCGCTCGGTAAATCAACTTCAATTCCCTCGGTCAGCTTCGATGCATCCAGATTCAAAGCTTTCACCACTGCCAAAGCTGCTAAAAAATTCAGTGCATTGTGTTCTCCTAGCAAAGGTAGAGGAAACGCTAGATCCTCTACTTTCAGAGTTTCAGGATTGATCAAGTGTCCCTGCACATCACCACCGCTCAGCCCGTAAGTGATGGACTTGCCTTGCCAAACTGTTTTTGCTGTTTCTAGTAAAAGCGGATTTTCATAGTTCAAAATTGCCACTGAATCTTTCGGCATCTCAGCCAGTAACTCACATTTGGCTTGAGCGATCGCTTCTCGCGATCCCAAAATTCCAATATGCGCTGTTCCCACATTGGTAATCACACTAATATCAGGACTTGCAATCTGAGACAGCAGCGCAATTTCTCCAAGCGCTCTCATTCCCATTTCAATCACTGCAAAATCATGATCTTGATTTAATTCCAAAAGTGTTTTCGGAACTCCAATCTCATTGTTGTAATTCGCTTGTGTCTTATGAACCTTGCCATATTTCGATAAAACTGCTGCAATCAATTCTTTTGTCGTCGTCTTTCCAACTGACCCAGTAATCGCAATAATTGGAATCTTAAATTGAGTCCGCCACCAATGCCCGATCGCTTGATACGCAACCAAGGTATCTGGAACGATCAGGACAGGAAGATCACCTGCATCAAATTGAGCATCCACGATCGCGGCAATTGCCCCTTGCGCGATCGCGGATTCTACAAAATCATGTCCGTCGAATTTCTCACCACGTAATGCCAGAAAGATTTCACCTGGTTTGACAGCACGGCTATCTGTTGTGATGGAAGTTGCCGTGCATGACCGATCAGGTAAATTCTGAAAAGATGCCTCAAGGACTGAAATAATCTGCTCTAGAGTTGCGTGGAAAGACATGAGAATCAATTGGCGTTTAACGGATTGAGTTTACATCTTGGCGCTACGCTTGCCTAGAGGGGATCGAAAGCTCCTGCTACCCCCCACTCCCCACTCCCAAAAACCATGGGACGAAAAAAAATGGGGCGAGACTCACCCCATTTCTCTCGAATTTTCTACCCTCTACGGCAGATTTGCATTTGCCATAGCCGGAGTTGGTGGAAACACTTTCTCTTCCACCTCTCCCGGTGAGCCTAAAGGCTGCCCCGCGCTCTCGTTATAAGAAACAATCACGCTCCCTGCATCTCCTGCCGTGACCACGACCTGCTTGTTTGCTGTCCAAGTCCGCTGCGTCCCCTTCGGCAACGCTCCTTCGTAGGCAACTTGGTCATCTGCGGTCACTCGCACCCAAGACTCCGCAGTCAAGGTCATGCCAACCCGCACAGGCTTATTCGAGGACGGAGCAACCTTCTTAGCCCCTGTCTCTTGCTTCGCCGGGAACATCGGTCCCATCGGAACCGTGGGAGGCTTCTGCATCTCAATCGTTGCCACTGCCGACTGAACCGATCGATTGAGAAAATACGATAAGCCATTCACTGCCCCAACAATCAGCAGCAGATAGAGCAGATACAGATGCACCGGGCGCAACTGTGCTCCGGGCAGACTTCTCCAAGGCGCACGGATCTGAGGGAGTGCCATCACACCAGTCGTCGGAAACTCGCTGGCAAATTGCACACCATTTAGCCCGATCGCATCGGCATATTGGCGGATAAAACTATGGATATAAACAGGCTCAGGCAACTCGTCAATCTTGCCCTGTTCGATCGCACGTAACAATCGGGGCTGAATACAAGTCGTGCCTGCCACCCGTTCGAGGGGAATCTCTTGTGCTTGACGGCGATCGCGGAGTCGAGCACCCAATTCAGCGAGCCGTTCGGCTTGTTCTCGATTCGTTTGGAGGGTTTGCTGTCTCATCTGCGCTGCTCCTTCATCTGTGCTGGCAACCTCTCTGGGAGGGTCATTCCCTGCTTCAACAAGCGAATTTCAAACTTTTCGAGTGAGCGATATTGTCCTGGGCGCAAGGTAGATTTGCTCGGTGGCTGGAGTAAAACATCCCCAATCGCGATTCGGTGAAGCCGAACAACAGGATAACCTAACTGCTCAGCAATGCGCCGAATTTGCCGATTTCGACCTTCTCGTAAGACAACTCGCAATAGTGTACCAGAGGAATTCCGGTTTAGAATGTTCACAGTTGCAGGCAAAGTCTTTCGATCGTCTAACATTACGCCTTCTCGCCATTGCCGCAGAGCGGAACTAGACAATTGTCCCACCACTTCGACATCATAGGTTTTCGCAATGTGATGGCGCGGATGAGTCAGATAATGAGTCAATGCGCCATCGTTGGTCAATAAAAGCGCTCCGGTCGATTCTACATCTAACCGCCCTATCGGGTGAAGACCTTGCCCCTGTCTTAAGTCTTCAGGGAGAAGCTCAAGAACAGTACGGCGGTCTTGCGGATCGTGGCAGGTCGTGACCACTCCTACAGGTTTATTGAGGAGTAAATAGAGAAATTCGGGGCGATCTTGGGGGTAAATCACTTGCCCATCGACTTCGACTTGGTCTAGGTCAGGGTCAGCTTTTTGTCCCAATTCGGCGATCGCGCCATTCAGCCGAACTCGTCCTTCGAGAATCATCTGTTCCGCCTGCCGTCGGGAGGCGATTCCCCATTGTGAAAGAATTTTTTGTACTCTTTCGGTCATGACAAGATTGGGCAAGAGGAATAATACCGAAACATCACCGTAACTATGTGCATCAAAACTAATATGTACAAATATTACATCAGCCTGTATTCAGTAAAATGGCGGAAGAATTGAATCGTTCGGAATTCGTAATCCGCTGCGACTTAGCGATAAGTATTTATGAAGTTCGCTCATAGGGCAGAATGACTTGTACCCATGCCCCTCCCGTTTCAGGATGGTTTTGTGCACGCACAGTACCTTGATGGGCTTCAATGATTTGTCGGACAATCGCAAGTCCCAAACCACTGCCGCTAGTTGGCTGCATTGCTTCTCGCCCTTGAGTCGAACGAACTCGGGAAGGATCAGCTCGATAAAAGCGTTCAAAGATATGAGGGATAGCGTCTTCAGGAAATCCTGCGCCAGCATCAACGAGATCGACTTGAATCTGGGGGGAAACTGATTGGTCGTTTACACTGGTTTCGATCCGAATGATCCCTTTGTTTGGGCTGTACTTGAGGCTGTTATCCAGCAAGTTGAGAAAAACGCGGTGCATTCGAGCCTCATCTGCGCGAACGATCACAGATGCTAGACCACTGTAATAAAATTGTACTTGTTTTTCACTTGCGATCGGTTCTAAGCTTTGCCAAGCAGCATTGATCAGTGTGACGAGATCCGTTTGCTTTAACTTCAATCGCTGCGCCGGATTGAGATCCAGTTGGCTCAGATCCAGCAAGTCTTGAACTAAACGACTTAAGCGCAAGGTTTCATTGAGCAGGCGATCCACCCACTGACGATTTGGGGGATCGATGCGAGATTGCAGGGTTTCGGCAACCAGTCGAATCGAAGTCAGGGGAGTTTTAAGCTCATGGGCGACATCAGAAGTCCAGCGATCGCGTTGTTGCGATAGAGTAACCGCTTCTTGGCGGTCTTCTAAGAAAACACCCACTTCTCCACCTTGAAGTGGAAAAGCCAGCCCTCGCAGCGGAGTTGAGCGCGCTTGAGAGAGGTTTTCAGCATCGGCAGAAGCCGGATAAAATCGCCATTCGCGCTGATGGGGTTGACCTTTTTCCCGCGCTTTTTCGATCAGAGCATCCAGTTCATACGATCGCACTAACTCCAACAATAGCCGTGGAGCATAGTCATCGCCCTGATTGATCCCCAACAGTTGCACAGCCGCAGAATTGCACCAAATCAACTGATTCTCTTCATCGACTTGCAAGTAGCCGATGGGAGCCAGGTAAAGAATCTGCTTCCAAACTTCCAGTTTGCGTTCGAGTTGTTCCGTCTGAGCTTGATCATGTGCAAGTCGCATGGACAATCGAGACATGATCGATAAGTCCACGCTTGCCTCATCCGGCGGCAGCGTCTTTGCCAACTGGTCAATGCGAGAACTAAGATGACTCCGGTAAATCGTCAGTGGCAGAATTCCGATCGCAAGTCCAGCCAGAAACCAGAAAACAGACACAGGCAAAACAGGGGGCGAGAGTTCACTATGAGCGTTGTGCTCATGACTCCTAGCTTAACCGAATCGATACCCAAAGCCTCTGACTGTGATTAAATACTGCGGATTACTCGGATCAATTTCTAGCTTTTCTCTAATCCAACGAATATGAACATCAACTGTTTTACTTTCCCCAATAAAATCGTGTCCCCAGATTTTTTCGAGCAGTTGATCTCGTGACCAAACTCGTTTGGGGTGACGCAGAAACAGTTCGAGCAGTTTGAATTCTTTGGGAGAGAAGTTCACGACTTCACCACGCACGGTCACCCGGCATTCCTGCGGATAGATTGTGACTTCCTGATATTGCAGAGTCGGCTCAGTCTGAGCGGGCTGAAATTGCTGGTGACGACGCAGGAGCGCACGGCAGCGCGCGACTAATTCCCGCATGCCAAAAGGCTTGGTCAGATAGTCATCCGCGCCGACTTCGAGTCCGACAACGCGATCCATCTCGCTGCCTTTGGCACTGAGGATGAGAATGGGAACGCTGCTGCCTTCGCGTCGCATCCAACGACAAATATCTAATCCGTTGATATAAGGCAGCATTAAATCCAAAATAATCAAGTCAGGCAGAGCCGTCTCGCTGCTACGGTCTGCATTCATCGCCGCTTGTAATCGCGCTAATGCTTGTTGCCCATCTACAGCAGTCGTTACTTCGTAGCCTTCATCAGAAAGGGTGAGCGCGATCGTATCTCGAATTAAATCTTCGTCTTCGACAACCAAAATGCGTCCGAGCGTAAGCTTGGGTGAGATGGGTGCGGATTCGGTCAGAATCGGGGTCGGCATATAAAGTGCATCTCGACTTGTCGGCAAAATTCTACCATTGATCCAGAATCTAGTATGGATTTATACAGTTTTTTATGATTCTAATAACTGATTACCAGCCAGATCGGAATTGTCACCAGAATGGCGATCGTACTGAGGGCGATGCTACTCGCTGCCAGGTTGTGATCTAAGTTGTACTCTTCCGCCAAAATCAAGCTGGCAAAGGCACTGGGAACGCCTGCCATGATGATTAACGATAGCCGGGCATCGTGATTCAGTCCTAATAAGGTAACGGCGATCGCAACTAAACTTGGCAAAATGACTGCTTTCAAGGCAACCGGGACAGCCGCTGCTTTCAGACTCTCAATTCCATTCAGTTGAATCAAGCGCATCCCCATCAGCAGGAAAGAAGCAGGAATCACAAACAATAACGACGATTGGCAGAGCGTTTCTGCCCAGTTGGGAAATGCGATCGACTGAGTAAAATAAGCAGCGGCAAATGCCCATAACGTCGGAACCGTCAAAATGTCACGCAGCAAGGTTAAAGGCGTACTTTGAGTTTCCGATCGCCCATAGTGACTCGCGACTAAAACGCCAACGCCAAAGGTTCCTACAAGATTTTGCGTCACGCTAAAAAATACAGCCCAACTGAGATCTCCATCGCCAATCAAAGCCGGAATAAGTCCTAACCCAACAAACCCAGTATTGCCGATCGTCGCTGCGATCACAAATGTACCTTGAGAAGCGCGGTCAAGCGGCGGAAACCAAGGTTCAATTTTATCGAGCCAAGCGGGTTTGACTTGAGTTTTGAGCCAAATCAAAATTCGCAAAGCAAGCCACGCGATCGTTAGCCCTGTGCCGAGGGTGGCGATCGTCACTGCGGGAACAATCCCAATATTGGATGAAAAATCTGTTTCTCGTACCAGGGCAAAGATCTGCCAAGGAACACCGACCCAGTAAAGACTTCGACCTAAGAATCTTGGAAACGATTCTGGTAAAAAACGAAACAACAATGCTCCCACCCCTGTCCAAAGGATTAAGGGGGTGTAAGCGTGAACCAAACTTCCGATCATGCCCTTTCCGCCACTGGGCGCTACTCCCATCGCTATCGTAACGGATCATGAAAGGAATTAGTACAGTCAGAAGAGAGACATTTTTGGCAAAAAATTACTGCCAGGTTTTAATTCTCCACTGATTGTCTTGACGAACAAGGGTGTAGCTGACTGACATATCGCGATCGGTCTGAGTCTCGGCAGGCTGACCCGGCGAAAAATATTTACGAACTTCCGTCACCGTTGCTTTAGCGATCGCTTGAGTCGGATCAGTCGGGCTGACCTCTACCGTGTCTACTTTCACCGCATGATCGTATTCAATGTGCTGGTTTTCGCGTTTTGCTTCGTCAGATGCACGTTGCCATTCTGCAAGTTTCGGCTCGGCTAAAACTTGCGTCAGTTTGCTAGGGTCATGATTGCTTCCCATTGCCGCTTTTTTTGCATTGAGCCAAGTTTCGATCGCGGTTTGTGCCAGAGCGACATTCATCTCTCCCGTGAGTGAAACGGGCTGTTCTGCGGGTTTTAAGTTCACAATGGGCTGATCAAGCTGTACGAGCAGCGGATCAACTGCTGGAGCGCCAGGACTTAGAATGGCTCTGAGTGCGCGAATCATCAGGAACCCTAACCCCATCGCCAGCGCCACTCCCAGTAAAAGGAGCAACCAGCGCGATCGACGGCTTTCTCTAGGAGGTGCAGTGGGTTCATCGTGATCCGGTGCTTGAAAGCGCGCTTGAGCCGGACGAGGACGACCATTTCGAGGACGTTCCGATCGCGGCTTTGTTCTTCCGCCACTTGAACCAAGTTTTGCAGACCTTTCCGCCGCAGGCAGCGGAGCGGTTTCAGCGGTCAGCGTTGCCGTTGCAGAACGATAGCCCCCCAAGTTCTCTTCAGTCACGAAGGTTTGACCGCGCGATCGACCATTGCGGCTAACGCTTGAGATCAATTCGCGATGGAGTCCGCGCTCTCCTAAAGACCAATCCGCCACAACTTCACCGTCTGCGGGCAGTTCTTCGAGATAAGCCTGCACTTGCTCATCTGCAAAATACTCTTTCAGCAAGGCTTCGCGCTTCGCTAGATCGCGGAAATGGGGAAAGACTTCATCTTGAAGCCACCGTTCAGAATAAAGGCACAGTCCGGGCAATAGATCCGGAGCACCCTGGGAATTTTCACGAATAAAGGCGAGCGGCTCATATTCTTGAGACAGTTCGAGGACTCGGCTCGCTTCTTCAGTTTGACCGAGCAGTAAGGCACAGACCGATTGCTCTAAATGGACATCTTGCCGACTGCCTAGCCGCGATAACATCCCTTTGGCACGGCGAATCAAGGCAGGCTGATGCTCAGCAAATCCTCTAGCTAACAGCGAGTATACGGCTAGATAAGTTGCGACAGCTGAAGGACGACGCGATTCTTCTTCAAACAGGGCTTGTTGTTCTTCCGCGCTCAAGTAACCGCGCAATTGTTGAATGAACCGCAAAAAGTCATCAATGCTTAACCCAGACTGATCGTTTCCGGTTCCATCAATGCCGCCCCGTTCTCGCAGCATGTCTTTCAATAAGCGCAACCCGTGCTGACGATCGTTCGCCTCACTTTCCGGCAGCGCTAAGAGTTCCAAAATCCGGTAGGGTCGCAGTTTATACAAATCAGACTGAATCTCACCCCGCACTCCCGCAAATAAGCCTTCTCGTAACAGCAACTCTTGCCCAGTTTCCAGCGCTTCGGCGGCACTTTCATACTGTCCTTGTTGCCATTGCTCCCGACCCAGTTCGAGACACGCAAGCGCGATCGTCAATACAATATCCGACAATACAATCCGGGGATCACCAAAGCGCCCATCTTTAATCGTTGCGGTTCCGCTACTGAGGTAAGGACGACCGATCTTCAGAACTAATTCATATTCACCCAGCTCTTGGAGAATCAGCAATCCACCAATGAGTTGCTGATCGTCAATCTCGATCGTGATCGCATCGCTGTCTGATTCGTACTGAGTACTGAGTAGCGTTTCGTCTACTTGTTTACGCTGCTCTGGATCAGACAACACCGCATAAGCTTGATCTAAAAGGCTGCGGCGCGTGGCAATGGCAGCTTCTGAGTACTCGCGGCGCGGGAGTTGTAAAGTGCGATCGCGATGAGCTTGCTTCAGTTGGTCTGCCGTCGCTTGCATCGGCAGACCTAAAATTCGGTAGTAGTCGAGCGGTATACGCACGGTTCACGTCCCCAGCAGTGGTATCGAGTAAAGATTGAGAAGATGACGTTCAAGTTGACAGCCATCATACCCTGTAGATGCAAAGTCGGTAGCTTCCGGGTGCGTAACTTTAAAAGGTGATCCTAACAATAATCTCATCTATAGAGAGATGGAACCACTTCAAGTTAAATAATTCTTGAAATTTGTTAAAATCTGCCTCTGTGTCTGATACGTTTCCGGTTTGAGCATTTGATCTTTGATACATCAGGAAGGTATTTTAGATTAGATTATTCAGAATGGCGCGCAATCTTAGGCGCAGTTTTCAATTACTTTCGGGTCGAGTATTGCAGCGAGGTTAATGGATTCTCATGGTTCAAGAAAGAGCATTTCCCGCATTCCAGACCGTTCCCGCGCAAGTGACTCGCGAGGAAGGCTTGATGCTATATGAAGATATGGTTCTCGGTCGCTTCTTTGAAGATAAGTGCGCCGAAATGTACTATCGCGGCAAGATGTTTGGGTTCGTTCACTTATATAACGGACAAGAGGCGGTTTCGACGGGTGTAATCCGAGCGATGCGCCAGAGTGAGGACTATGTCTGTAGTACGTACCGGGATCACGTTCATGCACTCAGTTGCGGAGTTCCGGCTCGCGAGGTGATGGCGGAGCTGTTTGGCAAGGCGACGGGCTGTAGTAAGGGTCGGGGCGGTTCGATGCACTTGTTTTCAGCAGAGCATCGATTACTCGGCGGATTTGCATTTATCGGAGAAGGGATTCCCGTCGCGACTGGAGCAGCATTCCAGTCGAAATATCGGCGCGAAGTGATGGGCGATGAGAGTGCCGATCAGGTTACGGCTTGCTTTTTCGGCGATGGCACAACGAATAATGGTCAGTTCTTTGAATGTCTGAATATGGCAGCGTTGTGGAAGTTGCCGATTATTTTTGTGGTCGAGAATAATAAGTGGGCGATCGGCATGGCACACGATCGAGCCAGTTCTCAGACTGAAATTTACAAAAAGGCGAGTGTCTTTGGGATGCCGGGTTACGAAGTCGATGGCATGGATGTGCTAGCGGTTCGGGGCGTGGCTCAAGAAGCGGTGAGACGGGCACGGGCTGGAGAAGGGCCGACTTTGATTGAGTGTTTGACATATCGATTTAGAGGACACTCGCTGGCTGATCCGGATGAACTGCGATCGAAAGAAGAGAAAGAAGCTTGGTTAGCGCGTGATCCGTTGAAGAAGCTTTCGGCTTATCTGATTGAGCAGAGTTTGGTGACGCAGTCGGAATTGAAGGACATCGAGAAGAAGGTACAAGCTGTTGTCGAGGATGCGGTGAAGTTTGGGTTAGAGAGTCCTGAACCTGATCCGAGTGAACTTTATAAGTACATCTTTGCTGAGGATTAATCGAGTTGAGGTCGGTCTTAGGATCGACCTTTTTTATTAATTTATTGCAATCGCAAGGGCTTTTAGGAATCGGAAGTTGAGAAGTGCGGAAAGCAACATCTTTGTGGCTGTAGCTGATGAAACCGCGATCGTCTCTTAAGCCACAGCCTCACCTGTTCCAAAATCCGTATATTGACGAATTTCAGGTTCATGAAACGCCAGGATAATATCTTGCTTTGGAACACCTAGCTCGACCAGTCGATTTGCAATTCCTTCCTCTGTTCCATCATGCTGAATCCAAATCTTTCCATCTTTAATATCTAGATGTAGAATGCAGCCAAAATCTCGACGTGTACCCCGCCAACCCACATAGAGCAGTTGATAGTGATCCTGTTCTGTATCAAATAAAGTTTGGACTTCGTACTCCTGAGCATTTCGAGGTCGAGAAGCACGCGATCGACGTTCAGAAAGTAACTGACGAATGTATTGGCGATATTGCTCTACAGCCATTGTGTAAAGACCTCCTGTTGTACGTCATAAATTACCAAGCGAAGTTGATACCGTTCAACTGCTGAAACGATAAATTTTCTCTGAAAGAAAGTGGTGTAAACTGGCTCGCGTACCGCAAGGTAAAGCCGTCGATCGGGTTCAATTTGTGTCAGTGCGTCCCGATAATTCAGAAACTGCCCCAAAGCAGTATGAAACTCTCCAACATTGGATGGACTGATGAAACTTTTGACTTCTACTGCAATCTTTCGTCCTTCTCGTTCTGCGGCAAGGAGTTGTTCGGCAGCTAAATCAATTTCAAAATCGACATCATCCACATTGATCTCGTAAGGATCATCTGTAATGTTCCACCCTTCCTTTTCTAGGGCAGTTCTTACAACTTGATGAAATCGATCTTTTGCCATTAGACTTCTAAGCTCATTCTCTTCTCATTGTAGATAAGCTCTGATTCAAAAAACGAGCATGATCTCTACATGGGCTAGAAACTGCGATCTCGATCCAGCACGAGGTAAACAGTAGGGATATGAAATTAAATCTCTCGGTTAGAATCATCAGATATGAGTCTGGTCGCAGACTATAAAACACAGTAAATTTCTATGAATCGATCAGAACGATTTCGAGGGTGTCTGTTAGGACTAGCTGCAGGCGATGCTGTAGGCACAACGGTTGAATTTCAGCGTCGTGGCTCTTTCTCTCCTGTAACAGATATGGTCGGCGGAGGCCCATTTAACCTCAAGCCTGGTCAATGGACTGACGATACATCGATGGCGTTATGCCTGGCGACTAGCCTCGTCGAGGTTGGTGCATTTGATGCGATCGATCAAATGCATCGTTACTGCAATTGGTATGAGAACGGTTATCTGAGCAGTACTGGTGACTGCTTTGACATTGGTAACACAGTCTGTCAAGCCTTGCATCAATACAAAACATCTGGCAATCCATTTAGCGGTTCCACGAGTCCACGGTCTGCCGGAAATGGTTGTTTGATGAGACTTGCACCTATCCCTATGTTTTATTTCTCAGACCGCGATCGCATTCTACATTTTTCCGGTGAGAGTTCTCGAACAACACATGGTGCACCAGAGTGTATTGAGGCAAGTCGTTTGTTTGGAGACATCCTGTTCCGCGCACTCTCAGGAGCTAGCAAAACAGAGATTCTTTTTGGGAATGATCGAGAAACAATTACATCTCCATCCATTCAATCGATTGCTCGTGGGGAGTATCAAAGTAAACAAGTCAATGATATACGTGGCACAGGATATGTTGTCGAGAGTTTAGAAGCTGCACTTTGGTGTTTCTGGACAACAGAAACTTATGAACAAGCAATCCTTACAGCGACTAACTTGGGCGATGATGCAGATACAACCGCTGCTATTTGTGGGCAAGTTGCTGGAGCGTATTACGGAGAATCGGGTATCCCGATCGATTGGCTTAGAAAACTTACGATGCGCGATGAAATTACTAAGCTTGCTGATCAGTTACAAACTGCTGCGGCATAAGCCTCAACACACACCGCTCGCAAAGAGATGATTGGTTAGAATTCAAAACTGTCTGCGGTGGATAATTGGGAACGATAGCTAGCTTCAGTTTCTGGTCGAGGAGACGACATCAACATTTCTACAGCAGGCACGGATACTACTGTAAACCTTGAGTACCAATGCCTGAAATCACGGTGAGAATTGCTTAAGGTAGCCAGGGATATTTGCGAAAGTCAGGTTTGCGTTTTTCTAGAAAAGCTTGTTTGCCTTCGGAGCCTTCTTCGGTCATGTAGTAGAGCATCGTTGCGTTTCCAGCGAGTTCTTGAAGTCCAGCTTGTCCGTCACAGTCAGCATTTAAGGCAGCTTTCAGGCAGCGAATCGCGATCGGGCTTTTCTCCAAAATTTCCTGTGCCCACTGAATCCCTTCTGCTTCAAGTTGTTCAACGGGGACAACAGTATTGACGAGTCCCATGTCTAGAGCTTCTTGAGCATTGTATTGACGGCAGAGGTACCAGATTTCGCGAGCTTTTTTCTGTCCTACAATTCGAGCCATGTAGCTTGCGCCAAATCCACCATCGAAGCTGCCCACTTTTGGCCCTGTTTGACCAAAAACTGCATTATCAGCCGCGATCGTCAAATCACAGAGCAAATGCAAGACATGACCACCCCCGATTGCATATCCCGCAACCAAAGCAATGATCGCTTTTGGCATCGATCGAATCAATCGCTGTAAGTCGAGAACATTTAATCTCGGTACGCCTGCTTCATCAACGTAGCCCGCATGACCGCGAACGCTTTGATCTCCGCCAGAACAGAAGGCATATTTGCCATCAGTGTGAGGTCCTGCGCCTGTGAAGAGGATCACTCCAATGCGGGAATCTTCGCGGGCATTGGCAAATGCGTCGTAGAGTTCGACGATCGTTTTAGGGCGGAAAGCGTTGCGTTTGTGAGGGCGATTGATGGTGATTTTGGCGATGCCGTCGGCTTTGTGATAGAGGATGTCTTCGTAGTCTTTAACAGGTGTCCAGTCCAGAGTCATAGTAAATTCGCAAAGTGTTTGAGTTTGGTTTTGCGCCAGTTGGCATCGTGATGGCGATCGGTTCTGAGTTCTAGAACTCGAATACCATCAGGTGGGAGAGGATTTAAGCGATCGCGCAATTGATCCCAAGTTTCGATGATTTCATGTTTTACGTCGTATGTTTGACAGAGTTTAGAGAAATCTATGTTTTGGGGCGTTGCAAAAAATTCTTCAAAGGGCGGATCAAACGGTGCGATGGGAAGCATTCCGAAGATTCCGCCACCGTTGTTATTGATTAGCACGATCGTTAAATGTCCTTTGAAATGAGATCGAATTAAAAATCCATTCGTATCATGTAGGAGCGCTAAATCTCCAGTGAGCATCACGGCACTCTGATGATGAGCAATTCCCAAGGCAGTAGACAGCGTGCCATCAATACCGTTCGCGCCTCGGTTGAAAAAGGGTTGAATTCTCGAATCTCCAGGCTTCCAGAAGAATTCAGCATCGCGCACAGGCATACTGCTCGCAATAAAAAGAGGAATATCAGGCGGAAGCGTTTGAGACAGAAGCCAAGCAGATTTGCCCTCAAATAAGGTCGTCTCTTCAGCAAGGCTTTGGTCAATGATTTGACGCATTTTAGATTCTGCTGCAAGCCAATCTTTGAGAAAGTCGGTGACGGGTAGAGTTTGAACGGATTGGAGATCTTCGATCGACAAGCGCATGTGAATGGTTCTGCTATGCAGCGGGTCAAGACTGCGATCGCTCGGATCAAGGACGTATTGCAAGGGTTGAATTTGCTCAAGCCAGAGTCGCACCTCTTTACTAGTTGGCATTTCGCTAATTCGGATGACAACTTCAGGCGCAAGAGCTTTCGCGAGTTCTTTGTTTCTGAGAATGGTGTCGTAAGTTGAAATCAGATACGGATTGAAGCTTGCGTAGTTCCGAAGTGGAGAGAGCGCTTCCGCAAAAACGGGCATGGAGAGAGATTTTGAGAGATGTGCGATCGCTTGGCAATATTGCTTTGGATTTTTAGGCTGAGCGACTCCTGCAATGATGATGCCTCTTTGGGTAACAAGGTCGTCAGGAAGCCCCCTAAATCCCCCACTTGTGGGGGACTTTGAATGGGAAATATGCTCGAAGAAATTAGCAGGCAATTGAGACGGCATTCCTGATTGTTCAATCGGTGCTAGTGGTTCTCGAAAGGGCATGTTCAAATGCACAACGCCTGCGATCGGATATTGAGTTTGCTCGATCGCATTCAGAACGGTCTGGCGTAAATAGGAAAGGAGTAATAGTTCTGGAATTGCAATTTCAGTGTAGAAATTTGTGAATGAGCCGAAGAGTTTTTGCTGATCGATCGCTTGTCCTGCATTGCAATTTCTCAATTCGGGTGGGCGATCTGCAGTTAAGATCAGTAAAGGAACTCGACTTTCTCTCGCTTCAACAATAGCAGGAAAGAAATTCGCACCTGCTGAGCCAGAAGTACAGACTAAAACAACAGGCTGATGCGTTCTTCGAGCAATTCCAAGTGCAAAAAAAGAAGCCGATCGCTCATCTAAAATTGGAATCGCTTCAATGTCTGGATGTCTAGCAAAAGCAACCGTTAGAGGAGTTGATCGAGAACCGGGACAGATAATTGCTGTTTTTAGTCCTGATCGAGCTAATGTCTCAACGAGCACCGATGCCCACAAGGTATTGATATTCCGAAAATCTAAGTTCATCTCGATCGCAGTGCTTCTACAAAGGCTTGATGTTCTGGAGATTGCACACCAGCTTGAACGGTTTGAACAACTGCAAGCCTATCTCCGCTTAAAAGGGCATCAGCTTTGAGCCATAGTCCAGGAAAAACTCGCGATCGCATGATTCCTTGTTCATCTGGCAAAATTGGCTGATATTCCGCATCTATCAATTCAAACCAGTCCAATTTATTTTCAAACGATTGCCAGACGATATACTCTTGCACACCATTTCGACGATAAACTTGCTTTTTCGTTCCAGTGTCGATCGACGCACTACTGGCTGCAATTTCAACTACTAGCTCAGGCGCACCTGATAAATAGCCATCTTTGTCGATCGTAATTCTGCCTCCGCAGGATGGATCAATGAATAAAACTAAGTCAGGTTGAGGCTCATTATCTAAATCCAGGCGAACTGTAGGAGTATCACCCAGACGAACGCCAGGAGTAGAAACAATGTAGGTATACAGCCAACCGTTCATATCGCTATGAGGTTCGGCATGGGGTTCAAATCGTAAGGGAGAAGCCACGTATACAATTCCCTCGATGAGTTCAGCTTTTTTGATTCGGGGATCAGCACTGTATCGACGCTCAAATTCTGGGCGGGATAAGCGATCGCCGTTTTCTAAAGGTGGGAGTTTTCTCAAAGGAGTGTTCATGTTAGGGCATTCAACAAGGCTTGTAGTTTGAGTTGAACTTCAGCGAATTCCTTCTCTGGATCTGATCCTGCCACAATTCCCGCGCCTGCGAAGAGTCGAGCTTGATTTCCTTGCAAAATACAAGACCGGATTCCAACTGCAAATTCGCCATTGCCATGATGATCCATCCAGCCAATCGGAGCCGCATACCACGATCGCTCAAATGGCTCGAATGATTTCAAATGCTCACACGCAATTAGCTTCGGTGCGCCTGCGACGGCTGGAGTGGGGTGCAATTCTGCAACGGCATCTAAGAGATGTAAATCGGATGGAATCGTGGCACGAATCGGAGTTTGTAAATGCTGAATGTTTGGGAGTTGTAAGAGGCTTGGAGGTGAAAATTGTGGTGTGAGTCCTAAATTTCTCAGATGTTGTGCGATCGAATCAATCACCACTTGATGTTCATGTTTTTCCTTTTGGCGGCTGAGTAAAGTCGCTGAGAGACGAGCATCTTCGGCGCGAGTTTTGCCACGGGGAACTGAGCCAGCGAGAGCAACTGTAAATAAGCGATCGTTCTCGATTTTGACAAGCCGCTCTGGAGTTGCGCCGATAAACGTTGCTCCTTTGCCATTACTTGCCGAGAAAACATAACAATTTGGATAGCGCGATCGTAAATTGCTTAAGGATGAAACTAAATTAAAGGGCAATGGTGAAGTGATATCTAGCGCATCAGCTAAAACGATTTTTTGAAAATGCTTGGATTGAATGAGTTTCAATGCAGCCGTGACGGATTTTTGAAAGCGGTCTGAAACAGGATTTTGATTGAAAAACGGTTTGGGAATATCAAGGGCGAGGCGAATCACTTTAACATTGCGAATTCGCTGAATCGTGCTTAAAACTTCGTCTGTCGCAGTTGTTGGATCGAAGGATTCTGAGATTTCTAGATTGGCAACGATCGTCGATCGACCTTTGTTGCGAGAAATTTGCCAAGCCGGAACGAACACACTTGCAGCAGGAAATAAGCGATCGCTCGTCTGATCAAAGAATGAGAAATTACAGAAAAAATGAATACCAGAAAATTCAGAATCTAGATCACCGATTTGATAGGATTTTTTTCTTGTTGTTTCGATAAATGATTTGATTTGATAAAAGCGATCGCTGCCTTCGGCTTCAAACTGTAATGCAGTATCAAATGCTAAAACTGCACCGTGGTTTTCAAAATAGAAATGCTTTTGATCCGGCTTTACAAAACTATTGAGAACGGCAAGTAAGTCGATTTCTTCAACATTAATCGAAATACTCGCAACACCTTGATGAGTAGATTGTTTACACCTGAGAAGAAATTGATAAAGATCTTTAGAATCAGGTTTTGGATGAAGCTGATACTGGATCGCAGGCATAACAAACTATCCCAAACATGGCTTTTATAATGCTCAAGCCGATCTTACGGGATTT
>VFQU01000306.1_pt1 | contig 47769 bp, 40 predicted proteins | sample 3512311 | NCBI WGS metagenome assembly VFQU01 (sample SAMN10412377, study PRJNA504923) | tailings metagenome | isolation source: Relicate 3 Philex TSF3 active mining site | place: Philippines: Tuba, Benguet | collected 2017-08-29 | reverse complement strand
CGGGCGGCGAGTTCTGTTTGACCGCCTCCAGCGCCTCGCGCCAGTCCTCGTAGCCCATTTCCTTCGCCGCCTTCTGCATTTCGCTGCGGCACCAGGCCAGCTCGCGACGGCTGATCTCGACCAGCTGCTCCGGCGTGTACGGGATGCGCTCGGCGGTGAGCGCGGCGATCAGGGCTTCGCGGCCGATCGGGTCGCCGATGATCACTTCCGGGTTGTCAACGCCGGCCAGGCGCTTGCGGATCAGCTCGGCGGTCTTCGGCAGCTGGGCGTCGAGCGCCTGCCAGGGGTTGCTGACCCAGTGGGTGAAGTCGGGGTCGTAGCCGTCCTGGTGGGCGTGCCACTCCTTGAGCGCGCGATGGGTGGCATCCAGCACGCGCGCAGCACGATGGGCGACGGCCGGCGACAGCTTCGACAGCGCTTCGTCCTTGCCTTCGATGCGTGCATCGAGGTCAGCCAGCGCGGCGCGGGCGCGCTCCAGCACGGCGGCGCTGCTGCGCCCTTCCGCCTGCCGCAGCGCGCGGCGGGCTTCGGCCAATTCGATCAGGCCCGCGACTTCGGGCAGCAGCGGCGCTGCCTCGGCGAACCGCGCGCGCTCGAACTCCAGCTCGCGCTGGCGCTGCTGCAGCTCGCCGCGGAACAGGATCCAGTCGATCCGGTCCTCCAGGCCGAGCGACTCGAAGTCCATCGAATCCAGCCGCGCCAGCCAGCCGGTGTAGAGCTCGCCCAGCGCGCGCCGGCGGGCCTCGCCCCAGGCGATATCGTTGACGTGTTCGATGGCGGCGAGGTCGGCGCGGAAGCGCTGGATCTGCGGCGCGAGCACCTGAGTGCTGGGCGCATGCTCGGAGGCCGGCGGCACCAGCGCTTCGCTGGGCAGGGGCGGCGCGGCGAAGGCGGCGGCAGGGGCGAGCAGCGCACAGAAGAGGGCGGCGGCGAGACGGGTGCGGCGCATGGCGGGCTCCGACGAGGATCGATGAGCGATTGTGCCCGCGCCCGAAGCTCGCTGCGGGTGCCACAGGTTCGGGGCGCGCGCTCAGCCGCCCATCGCGGCCACCAGTTCGGCTTCAAGTGATCGGTTCGGGTCTGCACGCAGTGCGGCCAGCGCAGCGCGGTCGAGATCCAGTCGCAGCCGGCCGTCGACCAGCAGCACGGCGCGATGCACGTGGCGCTCTGCGAGTTCGATCGCATGCGTCGCGAGCACGATCGCGGTGCCGCGCGCAGCGAGGTCGGCGAGATGCCGCTTCAGCGCCCATGCGCTGGGCGGGTCGAGGCCGTTCAGGGGCTCGTCGAGCAGCAGCAGCGGCGGCTCGCCGATCAGGCCCAGCAGCACCGCGAGCTTCTGCCGCGTGCCCAGCGAGTATTCCTCGACCGAGCGATCCAGATAGGGGCTGTAGCGCAGCGCTTCCGCCAGCGCGAGCGTGGCGGCCGGCACCTCGCCGAGCCCGCGCGTGCGAGCGAACAGCTGCAGGCATTCGCGGCCGGTGAGCAGGCCGGGCAGGGCGGCGGGATCAACCGCCATGCCGAACTTCGCGCGCGCCCCCGCGGTGTCGCTGGCGATGGCGTGGCCGGCGATCGTGATCCTTCCGCGCTGCGCGGGCAGCAGACCGGCGATACTGCGCAGCAGGCTGCTCTTGCCCGAGCCGTTGGGCCCCGCGAGGGCGACGAACTCGCCGGCTTCGATCCGCAGGTCGATGCCCTGCAGAACGGGGCGACCGCCCAGCGCCAGATGCAGATCGCGGATATCGAGTGCGTGCGTGCTCAAGCCAGTCTCCGTGCACGCCAGGCGTGCCATCCGATGATCCCGAGTGCAGGCAGCAGCACCGCCGGGCCGAGGCCCTCGCGCGCCAGCACCAGTAGCAGGGCCACTTCGGCCATCAGCTGGCCGCGCTGGCGGGCGCGCGAGCGCGGGTAGTGCAGCATCAGCGCGATCTCCAGCCCGCAGAGCAGCAGCAGCGCAAGCGCGCCCAGCGCGATGACGAGCGGCGAAGCGCCGAACAGCGTGAGCGCCAGCGCCGACAGGCCGCTGGCCAGCAGCGCGCGCGAGGCCGGGTAGCGCCAGCCGCTGCGGCAGAAGGCGAGGCGCGAGCGCGGCGTCGCCAGCAGCAGGCGCTCGGCTTCCGCCAGCGCGCGCGCGCTGGCGTCGAGCGTGGTGCGCAGCCAGGGCAGCATCACGACGAGCACCAGCATGCCAGCGAACACGCGCGCGCCCTCGCCGGCCAGCACCATCAGGCCCAGCGGCAGCAGCCAGACCCAGGCGCGGCCGCTGCGCCAGGCGCGCTGGCTGCGGCGGCGCTGCAGCTGTCCAAGTTCAGGCCACGGCCCCAGCCAGCGCGGCGCAACCGCCCAGCCGTGGACTGCGCTGCGCCGTGGCCTCGGGTCAGCGAGTGAGGATGCGTTGATGGGGCCGGTGCTGGCAGCGGCCCGACCGACGTGCGCCAGCCGCACGAGTCCGCCGGCCAACAGCAGCGCGGCGAACATCTGCAGCAGCAGGGCGCCGGCATCGTGGGTCTTGAACAGCTGCGACAGCAGGGCGGCGAGCGCGAACAGCGCAGTCCACAAGAGGCCGATGCCCATGCCCAGCAGCAGCTGCTGGCTCAGGCCGCGCCGCTGCAGGTCTGGCGCGAGGGGCAGGGCTGACAGCCAGCTCTGCGCCTGAGCAGCGATTTCGAAGCGCGTTGCGCGCTGATGCAGGCGCCAGAGCGCAAACAGCAGCAGGGCGGACGTGGCCGCAAGCGGCCGCGCGCGCCAGAGCTCAAGCAGCGGCTGCAGTCGCGGAGCCAGCGTCTGCAGCAGCCAGACGGCCAGTCCGAACAGCGCCAGCAGCGCCAGCGCGTGGAACAGGCTTTCGCCTGGGCGCCTGCGCCATTGCCGCCATCGCGCGCGCAGCTCCAGCGCGCGCTGGGCGAGCTGCGGATGCAGGCGAGTGGGCGGGGACAGGTGCATGCGCGGCCGCATCGAAGGGGCGCGCTTGGAGCGCTCACCCCGGCGAAGGTTCCGCGCGCGTTATTGGCATTTGCGCTCGCGTCCCGCGGGAGCCGCGTCGTCGGCGCGCGCCGGCCGCTCAGTCCTCCAGACCGTTGCGGAAGATGCGGTTGGTGGGCAGCTGCTGACTGGCGCCGCCGCTGACGGCGCTGGCGTTTGCGCTGGCCGCGATGCCGACGGCTTGGCCGCTGCCGCCGATCCAGCGCAGCTGCTGCACGGGCGAGGCCGTGCGGGTCGCCGTGCTGGCCGGCGCAGGCCCGACCAGCCGGTACTGCGGGCTGCCGGTTTCGGTGGCGCCGATGGGCGAGGCGAGCAGTAGCGTCAGGCTGCCGCCGAAGATGCTTCGCCACGAAACAGCGCGCAGGCGAATCGCGCTCATGGGCAGCTGCCCGCCAGGAAGCCGCTGCCGCGCAGGGTGTTGCCGGCGCAGATCAGGTTCAGCTGCCCGCCGTCGCAGCGCACGCCCTGCAGGTGATTGCCGAACCACTCGCCACCGGCACCGGCGCTGTTGAAGTGCTCGAACAGGCAGGTCGCGTTGCCATCGGACGCGTTGGCCGAGGTCAGGGTGGAGTGCTGGATGTCGATGCGCGCTGCGGGGCTCAGCCAGCGCAGCAGGTTGACCGGCTCCTGGCCGGCCGAACGCAGCAGCCCGAGGCTGGAGGCTTCGATGCGGGTGCGTCCTTTCGCCTGCAGCGCCGCGCTGCGTGCGGTCCCGCCGCCGGAGTTGACGTGGCGCACCTGCACGCGGCTGCGCTCGATCCGCCATTCGCCGGCGCCATTGGGCTCGGTCCAGTTCTCGGGCTGGGCAAGGCCGATACACGGCGCCACATCTCCGCTGCGGCATTCGAGCTGGAGGTCCAGTCCATGCACCAGCGGCGGATAGCCCTCCGCCCGCAGCCCCACGGTTTCGCCGATGCCGAGCGCGGGCTCCTGCATGGCGCTGATCCTCAGCTCGCTGTCGCGGATACGCAGGGCCGCGAGCGCCGGCGTGTTGCTGCTGGCGTCGCGCAGTCGGATGCCGACGACCGAGGCCGCGCGAACGCCGTCCAGCCGGATGCGAGCGCCTTCGATGGCCTCGATCTGCGCACCGTTCTCGACGGCGATGCCGTCCGCCCGCAGTGTTGAAGTCGTGGCGCTGCCGGGGCCCGTGATCAGGACGCTGCTGTCGCTCAGTACGCCCGCGGGGCCGGTGCTCGAGAAGGATCCTGCGCCGAGGAAGCGGATGCCGTAGGCGCTTTCCGCGCTGGCGGGGACATCGATCCGGACGCGCAGGCGCGACCAGCGGCTGCCGCGGCCACCGACGAGATAGGTGCCGCGGATGCCGAGGCTGGCGTCCGCGGCCTCCAGCTGGGCGCCGTCGATGCTGAGCTCGAAGCCCGGGCAGTCGGCCCGCAGCCCCATCGCATACTGGCCACCGTAGGCCCGCCCGGTGATGTCGCTGGCGCTGGAGTTGAACGCGCAGAAGTAGATGCCGGCCCGCCCCCCCAGCGCATCGGTCGGGGCGATGCTCTCGCCGGTCACGTCCTGCAGACGCACGCCACCTATGGGCGTGGCGTCGGTCTGGCTGTCGTCGTTGGCGGCAATGCCGAAGGTGTTCTCGGTGTCGATCGTCGAGATCCCGGTGTTGCGCGCGGTGAGCTGGCGCACTTCGGTGTTCGCGCTGAGCTGCAGGGTGGCGCTGTGGTTGGCCTGTCGAGAGAAAGCCGAGGTGATGACCGTCGCCGCCTGGCCTTTGCCGATCAGGGCGGTGTGCGAGGGCAGCACCACGCGCTGGGTACCGAGGTCATAGAGGCCGGCGTCCAGCTCGATCGCCACCGGCGCGCTGGCGCTGGCGTCGGTGATGCCAGCCACCGCCTGCAGCAGCGCACTGCCATTTTCCTGCGGCGTGCCCTCGGCCGAGACGACGACGGTGCGCTTCTGCAGGCTGCCGGCACGCAGGGCATAGGGCGAGGCAGTGAGGCGCGGCCGCGGCGCCATTTCGCTGTCGCCTGCGATCTGGATGCCGAGATAGAGCTGCTGTCCCCACACCGAGCGCGGCAGCGGCACGACGCGACCGAGTTCGACCGCGAGGTTGCCGCCGTCGACGTCGACCGCGTTCTGAGTCTCGCTCCACAGAGGCGCGCCGCCTGCCGGGCTGGTGTAGAGGCGGAAGCTGATGCTCAGGCTGGCGCTGATCGGGGTGCCGCCGGCGTCGGCCAAGCGCCCCTGGTAGGCCAAGGTGGTCGGCGCCTGCGCGGACGCGGGCAGGCCGAGCAGTGCGAGCGCAGCGGCGATAACGAGGCGCGCCAGCGCCATCGGAGCATGCGGCATGGAGGTCACCCGTGGCGGTCGGTGGAGGCTCCTCGATTGCGGCATGTCCCGTCTTGCCTGCCAATGGCCGAGTTCTGAATTCTTCTGATAGTTTTTGGAAACCTTTGTCCGACAGGTGCTTGCGAATGAATCTCCGCCTGGATGCGGTGCCCCGGACGGAGCCCGTGGTGGGCGGGCGCTGGCGCGTGGGCGCGCTCGAGGTCGACTTCGAGCGCCTGCAGGCGGTCGGTGCGAAGGGCGACGTGCGTCTGGAGCGCGCCTGCTTCGAGCTGCTTCGCTGCTTCATCGGTCACGCCGGCGCAACGCTGTCCAAGGAAGCGCTGCTGCAGGCCGGCTGGCCGGGTCGGAGGGTGTCCGAGAACTCGCTGGCGAAGGCCATCGGCAAACTGCGCGCCGCGCTCGAAGATCCTGAAGGCGAGCATCTGCGCGTCGTGCACGGCTATGGCTACCGGCTGCTGCCTCCGGTCGAGCAGCTTGCGCCCGCCGGCTCAGCGGGCGATCGTGCGGGGCGCGACGCCAACGCCGGGAAGGCGGGCGACGCCACGCCCGCCGTCGCCGCCGCCGACTGGCGGACCCGGCGTGCGGGGCTTGCGCTTGCAGCCGTGCTGGTCGTCGCGGTGGCCGTGGCGCTGAGCGCGTGGGTGCCCTCGATGCGTGCGCCCTCGCGTTTCGCGTCGCTGGGCGGGGCGAGCGGCGGTCCGGCGATTGCCGGGGGCGACGTCGCTGCGGTCCTGCCGTTTCGCGACCTCAGTCCGGACGGTCGGCATGCCGTGCTGGCCTCGGGCCTCGCCAACCATCTGCGCGAGCGCCTGCAGCGCATGCCCGAACTGCGGACCGTGCCCCGCGCGCCCAGCGAGCGCCTTGCTGGCATCGCCTTCGATCCTGCCAGGCTGGGCCCTGAGCTGGGCGCCAACCTGCTGATCGGCGGCAGCGTCGAAACGCGCGGCGACCGACTGCGGATCGAGCTGACGCTGGTCGATACCCTGGGGCGCACGCCCGGTTGGACCGAGGTCTTCGAGCGCGTGCCCTACGACCAGGCAACGCTTTTCGACGCGGTGACGGAGCGCCTGCTGGACGGCATCGGCGGTCAGCCGGGGCGCTGGGGTCACGACCCGGCGCGCGCGCGTGGCACGGCCAACGCTGCGGCCTATCGTGCCTTCCTGCGCGCCTCCACCCTGTTCGCCGGCAACAACGACCCCAACAGCCAGCGTCGGGCGATCGCGGTGCTGGAGGAGGCGATCGCGCTGGACCCGAACTATGCGGATGCCTGGCGCATGCTCGCCGGCATCCTCGGTGGCAGCGGCTACTACGCCGACAGCTCGGAGGAACTCCTGCAGGGCAGGGCGCGCGCCTTCGAGGCCTGGCGGCGCACGCTGGAGTTGAGTCCGCCCGATCCGCTCGACTACCTGCTGCTGTCGGAGACGCGCCTGCTCTACCGCTTCGACTATGCGGGCGCCTGGGCCGATCTGGAGCATGCGCAGGCGCTGACGCCCGGCGGCGAGTCCGCGACCCTGCTGGTGTGGAAGGCTCGCTTGCTGGCCTCGATGGGGCGGCTCGAAGAGGCCGTCGCCACGGGCGCGCGGGCCATCGCGCTGGATCCCGAGTCCGGCGCGCGCCGCAACCAGGGCTGGCACTACCTCGCGCTGGGCGACACCCGCAATGCGCGCGCGGTGCTGCAGCTGCAGCTGCAGGACATGCCCGAGAATCCGCACACCAACTTCTATCTGGCGCTCTGCGACATCTTCGAGGAGCAGCCGGAGCTGGCACTGGAGCGGCTGGAGCATTCCTCGACCCTGTTCCGGCTGGTCGGCACCGTCATCGCCCTGCATGAACAGGGCGATCGCGCCGGCTCCGACGCCGCGCTGGATGCGCTGCGCCGCCAGTTCGGTATCGCCGACGGCTACTGGGTCGGCGCCGTGCACGCCTGGCGCGGCGAGAGCGACCTGGCCTTCGAGTGGATCGAGCGCGCCATCCGCGGCGGCGACAGCAGCGTGATGTACCTCCCGTTCGACCCGCTGCTTGCCAATCTGCGCAGCGATCCCCGCTACCGGAAGGCGCTGGCAGCGATCGGCTACCCCCCGCAGTTGCCGTAGGAAGTCCGCGCGCAGCGAAAACACGTCCGGCGGGTCCAAGAAGAAGGGCGCCATCGTTGCCGATGGCGCCCCTGCATCACACAGCGCGTGAGCGCTTCAGGCGATCAGTCGTCGCTCTTGTTCTTCAGGCCGCGGCGGTACAGCAGGTTCTCGGCGTCCGGCTGCTTGCCGCGCCAGTTCACGTACATCTGCATCGGGTCCTCGGTGCCGCCGCGCGACAGAATGCCCTCGCGGTAGGCCGCGCCGAGCTCGGCGTTCAGGCCGCCCTGCTCGGTGACGAAGGCGAAGGCGTCGGCCGCCAGCACTTCGCTCCAGATGTAGGCGTAGTAGCCCGAGGAGTAGCCGCCCGGGAAGACGTGGGCGAAGAAGGCGCTGCGGTAGCGCGGCGGCACCGGCGCGAAGTCGACGCCGTGCTTGGCCAGCGCGGCCTTCTCGAAGGCTTCGACGTCATCGACCTGGGTGCCCGGGGCCAGCATGTGCCATTCCATGTCGAGGAAGCTGGCAGAGATGTACTCCAGCGTGTCGAAGCCCTGGTTGAAGCCCGAGGCGTTCAGGATTTTCTGCATCAGCTCGGCCGGGATCGGCTCGCCGGTCTGGTAGTGCTTGGCGTAGTTGGCCAGGATCTCCGGGTGCTTGGCCCAGTCCTCTTCGAACTGCGAGGGGAACTCGACGAAGTCGCGCGGCACCGAGGTGCCGGCCAGCGAGGGGTACTTCACCTTCGAGAACAGGCCATGCACGCCGTGGCCGATCTCGTGGAACATCGTGGTGACCTCGTCGAAGGTCATCAGCGCCGGCTGGCCCTCGACCGGCTTCGGGATGTTCATGACGTTGATCGCGACCGGCTTCTGGTTCAGCAGCTCGCTCTGGTCGACGAAGGTGGACATCCACGCACCGCCGCGCTTGCTCGGGCGGGCGAAATAGTCGACGTAGAACAGGCCGATCTGGCTGCCGTCACCGTCGATCACGTCGAACACGCGCACGTCCGGGTGGTAGACCGGCAGGTCCTTGCGCTCGTTGAAGCTGACGCCGTAGAAGCGGTTCAGGGTGTAGAACACGCCGTCCTTCAGCACGCGGTCGAGCTCGAAGTAGGGCTTCACCTGCTCCGGGTCGAGGTCGTACTTCTGCGCGCGCACCTGCTCGGCATAGAACTCCCAGTCCCAGGGCTGGAGCTGGAAGCCGCCGCCCTGCGCATCGATCAGGGCCTGGATGTCGGCCGCTTCGCGCTGGGCGTTCTGCACCACCGTCGGCGCGAGGTCGGACAGCATCTTCAGCACCGCCTCGGGCGTGCCGGCCATCTGGTTCTCGAGCTGGAAGGCCGCATGGTTCGGCTTGCCAAGCAGGGCCGCGCGCTCGGCGCGCAGCTGGGCGAGGCGCAGCACCATCGGACGGGTGTCGCCTTCGCCGTCCTGCAGGCCGCGGTTGGCCGAGGCCTCCCACACGCGCTGGCGCAGCTCGCGGTTCTTGAGCGAGGTCAGCACCGGCTGGCGGGTGGTGTTGGTGATGCGGATCAGCCACTTGCCCTCGTGGCCGGCGGCCTTGGCGGCTTCGGCGGCGGCAGCGATCTGGCCTTCCGACAGGCCGTCGAGCTGGGTGACGTCATCGACGATGACCGAGGCGCGCTCGGTCTGCTTCAGCATGGCCTGCTGGAACTGGGTCATCAGCGCGGCCTGCTCTTCGTTGAGGGCGCGGATCTTGACCTTGGCGTCCTCGGACAGCTCGGCGCCGGCGCGCACCATGCGCAGGTGGGTCTGCTCGACCAGGCGCTTGGTCTCGGCGTCGAGGTTCAGCACTTCGCGGGCGTCGTAGATCGACTTGACGCGCTCGAACAGCTTGGCATTCAGCAGAATCGCGTCCTGGTGCGCGGCCATCTTGGGCGCGATCTCCGCCTGCACCTGCTGGATGGTCGGGTTGGTGTCGGTGCCCGCCAGGTTCATGAACACTTCGGCGGTGCGGGTCAGCAGGGCGCCGGAGCGCTCCAGCGCGACCAGGGTGTTCTCGACCGTCGGCGCCTCGGGGTTGTTGGCGATTGCCTCGATCTCGACGATGTGCTGGCGCATGCCTTCCAGCAGGGCGGGCAGGTAGTGCTCGTCCTTGATCTTGCTGAAGTCGGGCGCCATGAAGGGCAGGCTGCTCGGCTGCATGAAGGGGTTGCCGGTGAGGTCGGCTGCGGGTGCCGCGGGCGCGGCATCGGCGGCGGCCGTGCTCGCGGCCGGAGCGGCGGTGTCGCCTTCCGGCTTGGAGCAGGCGCTCAGGCCCAGGGCCAGGGTGATCGCGCCGGCGAGGGCGCCGGTGAGCAGGGGGCTACGCATGGAGAACTCCGTGGAGACGGACCGAAAGAACCGCGGAGCATAACAGTGTGAAACCCGCGTCCCATCGGCCATCGGTTGGGGTTCCGTGCGGTGTCGATGGGGCGAGCGTGCGCCCATCGTAGCCCGTGCTGCCCGCCTGTTTCGGCCCTGAGGCCGTCATGGGGCCAGCGGCGGGTATTGACCCGTTCGGCCAGGGCGGTGCTGCGCCAGCGGCACGCGGGCCCCGCTCACGGCTCGCGCAGCTGGCATTTGGCCAATGGCGCATCCCACCCTTGCCTGCGAGGTTCCGCGGCGAGGCCCCGCGAAGCGCTCGCAGGGCCCTGTCCGCCAGTGCCCTCACCAGCGGTAGGTGACCGTGTAGCGCACCGTCTGCTTGCCCTCGGCCGGCAGCTTCACCGCGAAGTCGATCGTCTGCGCGTCGCGCTTGTCGTAGGCCTGGCTGTTGCCGGTGATCGTCCAGCCGCTCCAGCGGTACAGGTACTCGCGCACCGTGACCTCGGCCGGGCTCTTCTTGCCGTTGCGCACTTCCACCTCGATGGACTCGGTGATCGTGCGGGCTTTCTCGTCATAGCTGTAGCTGACCTGCCGGCGCTCGCCGCTGATGTCGAAGGCGGTGCCCAGCTTGAGCCGCAGCGTCTCGTTGCGCGCGGTGTGCTGGATCAGGTCTTCGCCGATGAACTCCTGCGCGCCGTCGGCGCTGGCCTGGCTCACGCGCACGCGGCCACCGGGCAGCGGGATGCCGAGGCGATTGGCCTCGCGGTTCTCGAATTCCAGGAAGGCCCCGGCCTCCCCGCGCTGGGTGGCGCCGAAGCCCTGGTCGGTCATCGCCGCGCCGTAGTTGTGGTAGCTCGGCGTGGCGGTGAACACCAGCTCGCGCCGGCACTCGGCGCCTGCGACCGCGGGGAACAGTTCCAGCTGCTTGACCGAGTTGTCGGGCAGGTCGGTGCGCCGGCCCAGGGTGTAGAGGTGGTACTCGAACAGCTCGGATTCGGCGAAGCCGTCGGCCATGGGTGCGGCCTCAGCGACCATGGTCCTGTACATCGCCTGCGGTTCGGGGGCGGCCGGCGCGCGGTTGACGTCGCCCGCGACCAGCTTGAGCCTGGCGTTCGCGAAGCTGCCGCCGCTCTGGTTGACCAGGCTGACCCAGGCGGCGAGGTCCATGCGGCAGCGGCCGCCGTCCTCGCGGAGAGTGATGTTGTAGTCGGTCCACCAGGTCATGCCCTGGGTCTGGTAGCTGACCTGGGCCTCGTGGCGACCGCCGCGCGCGGCATCGAGCTTCCACACGAGGGTGGGCTTGCTGATCAGGCCGCCGGGCAGGGCCGGGAACTGCACGCTGCTCCAGCTGCTGAGCGTGACCACGCTGCCGTCCTCGCGCGCGAGGATCAGCCCGCCATCGGCCGACAGCAGGGTGCCGCTGATCTGCTCGATGGTGTCGCCGCGCAGCTGCTCCACGGTCAGGGGCTGGCCCAGATAGCGCTGCAGCAGCTTCTGCTGGCTGACCAGGTCGTACTGGTAGTTCTGCTCGAGCACGCGGGTGCCGGCAGGGTCGGTGAGCGAGGCGAAGCTCACCGTGGTCGGGTCGATGCGCCGCGCCACGTCGGAGAAGCGCAACTCGCCGGTGCCGCGAGCGAGCTGCAGCACGCGCCGGTCGCTGATCACTGCATAGCCGGGCAGGCGATCGCCGTAGTCGGCCAGCCGCTCGGTCGACAGCGTGCCGGGCGCGGCCGCGCTGTAGACGGTCAGCGCATAGTCGGGGCCGTCGGCCGCCGCGGCGGAAGTGGCAGTCATGGCAAGGCTCAGCATCGACAGCAGGGGAGCGCGCATCGTGGACCTCCAGTCAGTGTTCGGACAATGCCGGCGCGGAATGCGGCGACGGCGACCCGATACGGAGGATGCGCCCCTGCGGGGTCGAGCGGACAGTGGGCCCGCCCCGGCCTCGTTCAGCTTTGGACGCGGGCGCGCACCAGCAGGGCCGCACCCGCCAGCAGCAGTGCGGCCAGCAGGAAGGGCGCGCCCGGAAGGTTCCAGCCTTTCAGCGGGCCGATCGCGGCGGCCAGGATCTGGCTGAACATCAGCGGGCCGATGATGCCGGCGATGCCGGTCAGGCTGGTCAGTGCGCCCTGCAGGCGGCCCTGCGCTTCGGCTTCGACGTGGCGGGTCAGCAGGCCTTGGGCCGAGGGCATGGCGAAGCCCCACAGCGCCATCACCGGAACGCCGAGCAGCAGGATCCAGCCCTCGCTGGCGAAGCCGTAGAGGGCGAAACCTGCAGCGCCCATGGCGAGGCCGAACAGCAGGCCGCGGCGCTCGCCGATGCGCGGGATCACCCGCCGCACCAGGCCCGCCTGCACGATCGCCGAGCAGATGCCGACCAGGGCCAGGGCCAGGCCGACCTGGCGCTCGTCCCAGCCGTAGCGGTAGTCGGCGTAGAGCACGAAGGCCGCAGGCAAAGCCATGTGGGCGAGCTGGCTGAGGAACAGGCCGCCGGCCAGCACCGGAACGCCAGGGTGCGCGCGCAGGAACTTCAGCGCACCCAGCGGATTGGCACCTCGCCAGGCAAAGGGTCGGCGTTTCTCGGGCGGCAGCGATTCCGGAAGGATCAGCCAGCCGTAGAAGAAGTTGGCGAGGCTCAGGCCCGCCGCCACCCAGAAGGGCAGGCGCAGGTCGATGCTGCCGAGCACGCCGCCCAGCGCCGGGCCGATCACGAAGCCGAGCCCGAAGGCGGCGCCGAGCATGCCGAAGCCGGCGGCGCGTTTTTCCGGCGGAGTGACGTCGGCGATGTAGGCGTTCGCGGTGGTGATGCTGGCGGCGGTGATGCCGGCCAGCAGGCGCCCGAGCAGCAGCCACCACAGGCTGGGCGCGAGCGCCATCAGGATGTAGTCGAGCCCGAGGCCCAGGTTCGACAGCAGGATCACCGGGCGCCGGCCGAAGCGGTCGGACAGCGCGCCCAGCACCGGCGAGGCCAGGAACTGCATGGCCGCGAAGGCCACGGCGAACAGGCCGTAGAGCGTTGCCGCGCGGGCCGAATCGCCCTCGCTGAACTCCAGGATCAGCTTGGGCAGGATCGGGATGATCAAGCCCAGCGCCAGGATGTCCAGCGCGACGGTGATGAAGATGAACAGCAGCGCCGCGCGCCGCTTCGGCGGCGGCGCTGCGGAAGCGGCCTCGCCGGCGAGGCCGTCCATGGGATCGGATGCGCTCAAGGCGTCGGCGCCGCGCGGCCTCAGCCGCCGAGGCGCGCCTTGATGCGGGCGGACACCGCGCCCATGTCGGCGCGGCCGGCGACCTTGGGCTTCAAAGCGCCCACCACCTTGCCCATGTCGCGGCCGCTGGCGGCACCGGTTTCGGCAATGGCGGCTTCGATCAGCGCGTCGATCTCGGCCTCGCTCAGCGCCTGCGGCATGTAGGTCTGAATGACTTCGATCTCGAAGCGCTCCTGCGCGGCCAGGTCCTCGCGGCCGGCGCCCTCGTACTGGCTGACCGAATCGCGGCGCTGCTTGATCATCTTCTCCAGCACCGACAGCACCTGCGCGTCGTCGAGCTGGATGCGTTCGTCGACCTCGCGCTGCTTGATCGCGGCATTGACGAGGCGGATCACCGCCAGGCGCTCCTTGTCGCCGCCCTTCATGGCGGCCTTCATGTCGTCGGTCAGTCGCTGCTTCAGGCTCATGGCTCACCTCGGATGTGCTGGGATGCGGCCCCGGCGGAGGGGCAGGGCATCGGGGTCGGGCGCGCGCCGCAGTGGCCGCGGCGATCGCGCGCAAACAGGAAAAGCCGGTGTCGCTTGCGCAACACCGGCTCCGGATTCCCTCAAGGATTCAAGCCCCGACCGCGCGGGCCGGGCGAAGCCTCAGTAGAGGCGACGGCGCTTGGTGACGTCGCGGCTGACGCGACGCAGATGGCGCTTGACCGCGGCGGCCGCCTTGCGCTTGCGCTCCTGGGTCGGCTTCTCGTAGAACTCGCGCTTGCGGGTCTCGGCCAGCACGCCGGCCTTTTCGCAGGTGCGCTTGAAGCGACGCAGGGCAAACTCGAACGGCTCGTTTTCGCGGACTTTGACGCTGGGCATGGGATCTCCGGTGCTGATTCGGTGGGCCCCCGCGACAGTTGCCCGCGCGGTCGATGCGCGCAATGCGGGGGCGGGGAGCCGCGTATGATACGCGGCCTTTCAACGCCCTTGCAATCCGGGGCCCGATCTGCATCTTGCGCCCCATGAATGTGCTCGGCATCGAAACCTCCTGCGACGAGACCGGCGTGGCCGTCTACAGCCATGCGCGCGGCCTGCTCGGCCATGCCCTGTACAGCCAGGTGCGCCTGCATGCGGACTACGGCGGGGTGGTGCCGGAACTCGCCAGCCGTGACCACGTGCGCAAGCTGCTGCCCCTGATCCGCGCCTGCCTGGACCAGGCTGGCCTTGCGATTTCCGACCTCGATGGCGTGGCCTACACCGCTGGCCCCGGCCTCGTGGGCGCCCTGCTGGTGGGCGCGGCCACCGGCCGCGCGATCGCATGGTCGCTCGGCCTGCCGGCCATCGGCGTGCACCACATGGAAGGCCACCTGCTGGCGCCGCTGCTCGAAGCGGACCCGCCGCAGCCGCCCTTTGTCGCTCTGCTGGTGTCCGGTGGGCACAGCCAGCTGGTCCAGGTCGAGCGCATCGGCGTGTACCGCTTGCTCGGCGAGACCCTGGACGACGCCGCCGGCGAGGCCTTCGACAAGACCGCCAAGCTGCTGGGCCTGCCGTACCCCGGCGGGCCCGAGCTGGCGAAGCTGGCCGAAGCCGGCGACCCTGCCCGCTACACCTTCTCCCGGCCGATGACCGATCGGCCCGGCCTCGAATTCAGCTTCTCGGGGCTCAAGACCCAGGTGCTGCTGGCCTGGCAGCAGTCGGACCAGAGCGCGCAGACCCGCGCCGACATCGCCCGCGGCTTCGAGGAGGCGGTGGTCGAGACGCTGGCGATCAAGTGCGAGCGCGCACTCAAGGCGACCGGTGCCAAGACCCTGGTGGTGGCCGGCGGCGTCGGCGCCAACCGCCGTCTGCGCGCACGCCTGGACGAGCTCAGCCGGCGGCGCAAGGTCAAGGTGAGCTTCCCGCGCCCCGAGTTCTGCACCGACAACGGCGCGATGATCGCCTTTGCCGGCGCGCTGCGGCTGGCCGCGGGGCAGCACGAGGCGGATGCGCTCACCGTGCGGCCACGCTGGGATATGGCAGGCTTGCGGGCCGTCTGAGCGTCGCGCCGCCGCGCCGCTCGACCACATCAGGACTCCGCATGGACAAGGTTTTCATCGAGGCGCTCGAGATCGAGTGCCTGATCGGCATCTACGACTGGGAGCGGCGCATCCGCCAGCCGATCGTGCTCGACATCGAGATGGCCTTCGACAACCGCGTGCCGGCCGCCTCGGACGACATCCGCGACACCCTGGACTACAAGGCCGTCAGCAAGCGTCTGATGCAGTTCGTCGGCGAGTCGGGCTTCGGTCTCGTGGAGACGCTCGCCGAGCGCTGCGCGACGATCATCCTGGATGAATTCAAGGTCAGCCACGTGCGCCTGAAGCTGTCCAAGCCCGGCGCCGTGCGCGGCGCGCGCGCGGTCGGCGTGATCATCGAGCGCAGCCGCGCCGCCGCGGCATGAGCCTCGCCCTGCTCAGCCTGGGCAGCAACCAGCAGCCCGAGCACTACCTGGGCGCGGCCGCCGAGGCCCTGCGCCAGCGCTTTCCCGGCGCGCGCTTCTCGCCGGTCTACCGCACGCCTGCCGTGGGTTTCGAGGGGCCAGACTTCCTCAATGCGGCGGCGGCGATCGACAGCGACCTCGACCCCTTCGCGCTCAACGACTGGCTGCATGCGCTGGAAGATGCCAACGGTCGCCGTCGCGACGTGCCGCGCTTCTCTTCCCGCACGCTCGATGTGGACATCGTCTATTTCGGGGATCGCGTGCTCGAGGGGCCGGGCAACCTCAAGCTGCCGCGGCCGGAGCTGAAGTTCGCCTTCGTGCTCAAGCCCCTGGTGGACCTCGCGCCGGACTTCATCGATCCGCTGCAGGGCTGCAGGCTCGACGTGCTCTGGCGACGCAGCGGCTTGGCCTCGCCGGCAGTCGACGCCTTCAGTCTTGGGCACGTTCAGGTCTAGACAATGGATGCAGCCGCAGGAACGCAGCGGTTACAGCCCTGAGACGTGGGCGCTTGGAGCGCCTGGTCAACGCCCTCGATCAGGTCGTTCCCGGTTCCTACTGTCATGCGCCTCGAGATATCCGCGTCGGAAGAGTAGGTCCCGGCACTGCCCTGACCCTTGACCTCGATCAGGCCGAACGGCCGGTGAGGGTGCTCGGCGCGAGGCATGATGTGGTGCGCGCTGCAGTCCTCGAGCACGAGCGGGTGTTCTTGGCCGCCCGAGCGTCCGGCAAGGTCCGATCCGCCAAAACGCCCTGCGCATGGGCAGACGCTTTCCCAGCGAGGTTGCCGGACGCGCGGCGGTAGGCCCGTCGAGGCATCTGAAAAGACCAGATCGATGAGCCCCGCGCGTATCGGCGCGATGTGTCGGGCCGCGCCCAGCTCGCTGTGCAAGCGGCCTCGCTGGATGGGTTCAGGGCGCGGCGGGGGAACGCGGCCTTCGCCGGACGGCGACGTCGTGCACGGGATCACCCGCTTTGTGGGTGGGATGAATTCCGGCGCGCTGCTCGCCGCGTTTTCAAGCCCAGGCGTGCACCACTGGTTCGAGCGCGAGTGACGCCTGTGCCTCGGAGGGCGAGGATGAGCGCGCGTCGGGCTGATGGCCCGGCTCAGCGCTGGCTGTCTCGCCGCCCCTGCTTTCGCCCTGCGCGGCACGGGCGGCTGGCGCTTCGCCGCGCGAGCGGTTCAAGGAACCGGCGCCAGGGTGTCCGCTGCGCCTCAAGCGCCGCTTCGCTTCCCGTGAAGCGCTTCCCATTGGTCCAGCACCGTCCGGTACAGCTGCATGGCATCGAAGGGCTTGACGATCACGCCCTGTGCCCCCTGAGCCCGATAGCTCTCGATATCGCTCGGCTGAACTTTCGCCGTCATGAACATGACCAGTCGATCCTGCAGTGGCATGCGTTCGGCGAGCCCGCGCAGCGTGGTCAGCCCGTCCATGCCGGGCATCATGACGTCCAGCAGCAGGATGTGCGGATCGAAACCCGGGGCTGTCTCGAGGGCTTCCGCGCCGCTCGCGCAGGACTGCAGGGTGAACTGGCCGACCTGGGTCAAGGCGATCCGGGCGATCGCGCGGATTGCGGGGTCGTCTTCGACGTGCAGCAGGCGCAGGCCTTGCCCCTTGTCGCTGCTCATGCGGTGCTCCCCGAAGTTTTGACCGCTGTGGAGGGGTGACTCAGCAGCAGGCGTCCGACTTCGGCCAGTTTTGCTTGGGTCGTGCCGGCCTTGCCCAGCACCGCCGCGAACTGCAGCGTAGCGTCCGGGCTCAGCGCCTTCTCGCTGAAGACCAGCACCGGTGGCGGTGCTTCCTTGGGCAGCAGTGGCAGCAGGCTTCGGCCGTCGCCGTCCGGCAGCCCGAGATCCAGCACCAGCAGGTCGAAACGGCGAGCCAGGAGCGCGGCCCTCGCCTCGGCCAGCGTGCGCGCGCAGGTGATCTCGCCCCACGGGCTGAGTGCTGCCGCGGCCTGCTTCAAGCTGTCCTCGTCGTCCTCCACGCACAGGATCTGCGCTTGGTCACGCTGTGCCTTGCGCCGGATCAGGGTCTGCAGCGTTCCGCTCAAGGCCGGCAGCTTCAGCGGCTTCTGCATGCGTTCGATGTTCGGAGCCAGCGCTGGCAGGCGGTCGGCGTGGCCGCTCACGACAAGCACCGGCAGGTCCGCCGTCTGCGGAGTGCCGCGCAGCCACTCCAGCAGGTCCTCGCCGCGCTCTTGGCCCAGCGAAAGATCGAGAGTGATCGCCTGCACCTCCGGTCTGGTGAGCTGGGCCTTGGCCGACTCGATCGAATCGGCATGCCTTGGCTCGAAGCCCTCGCGCTCCAGCAGCAGGCCAATCACCGCCGCCATGTCCGGATCGTCCTCGACGACCAGCACGCAGGATCGCGTGGGCGACGGAGTCGGCAGGTGTCGCTGGGTGTCGGCCACGACCGGCATCATCGGCAGGCGCAGCCAGAAGCAGCTGCCTCCGCCTTCGCGCGGCCGGTAGCCGATGTCTCCGCCGAGACGACCCGTGAGCTCGCGGCTGATGGCGAGGCCAAGGCCGGTGCCCTCCTGGCTGCGGTCGCTGCCGGTTTCGGCCTGGGCGAAACTCTGGAACAGCTGGGCGCGGAAGGCCTCCGGCACGCCGCGGCCGCGATCCAGCACCTGCAGCTCGACGCACTCATCCACCAGCAGGGCCAGGATCTCGACGAGCCCCGCCCGCGGCGAGAACTTGATCGCGTTCGAGATCAGATTGGTCAGGACCTGGCTGAAACGACCGGGATCGGTGTTGAGCTGGACGTCCGGCGGCGGGTGCAGCTGCACCTTGACCTCGAAGCGCTCCGCGTAGGGCTGAAGCGCCGCCACGGTATCCACCAGCAGGCCGCCCAGGTTCTGAACCGACCTGTTGAGGCTGATCTTGCCCGCGAGAAGCTTCTCCAGATCGAGGAGATCGCCGACCAGCGAACCCAGGCGGCGGGCATTGCGCTGGGCCAGCTGCAGCAGATCGTGGGCCTCACCGGGCAGCTGCCCGAGCGCGCCGCCGACGACGAGGTCGAGCGCGCCCGAAATCGAGGTGAGTGGCGTGCGCAGCTCGTGGCTGACCGTGGAGACGAATTCGGACTTGATCCGCTCCATGCGTTTGCGCTCGCTGATGTCCTGGACCACGCTCAGGATGAGGACCTCGCCGCTGCCGCCCGGCTGGAACCGGACTCCGTGCAGCAGCACCGGGATGCGATGGCCGTCGGCGTGCAGGTATTCCTTCTCGTAGGGGCCATAGCGACCGAGGGCCTGAAGCTTGGCCAGCTGCGCCTTCTCCTGTGCCTCGTAGTCGATCGGCGTGATGTCCCAGTAGCTGAGCCTGCGGAAGCGCTCTTCCGAGTAGCCGAGCATGCGGTAGAACTCGGGATTGGCCTCGAGGAAGGCGCCGTCGTCCATCCGGTTGAGCGCGATGCCCACCGGCGACAGCCGGAACAGTTCGGACAGCTTGGCCTCGCTCGCCCGCAGGGCCTCTTCGGCGCGCACCCGCGTGGTGATGTCGAGCACCTGCGATACGAAATACAGCGGTTGCCCTTCGCTGTCCCGCACCAGGGAAACCGCCAGCACGGCCCAGACGGTCGCGCCCTCGCGGGTGATGTAGCGCTTGCGCAGCTGGTAGCCCGGCAGCTTGCCGGCCAGGGTTTGCCCCGACAGCTCGAGGTCGATGGCGAGATCGTCGGGGTGGGTGAGCTGCTGGAAGTTGCCGGACAGCAGTTCGTAGGCGCTGTAGCCCAACATGTTGCACAGGGCCGGGTTGACCTGCAGGCACTGGCCGTCCGGGGTCACCAGCGCCAGCCCCAGGGCCGACGCCCGGAAGGCCCCCTCGAACCGGTCTTCCGATTCGGCGCGGGCGCGCGTCTGCTGGGTCAGCTCGGTGAGGTCGATCGCAATGCCGACGAAGCCATCGAGGCGTCCCGCGGGATCGCGTATGGCGCTCACGCACAGCCGTACCTGGCGCCGACCACCGTCGCGACGGATGTACGTCCATTGGCGGGTCTCGACGACGTCGCGACGGGCGGCGTCGACGAAAACCTCGAAGCCCTCGATGCTGCGGCCCTCGCGCGCACTCAACTCGCGGCCGCGCGCCAGCACTTCCTCGGGGTCGTGGAAGATCGCCGGCGTGCAGTGGCCGATCATGTCGTCGGCGCGGTAGCCCAGCAGCCGCTCGGCGCCGGGGCTGAACATCCGGATCGTGCCGTCCGCCTCCGTTGCGATGATCGAGACATCGAGCGCGCCGGCAACGATGGATTGCAGCTCGGCGAGCGCCTGTTCCATGCGGCTTTGCGCCTGGCGCAGTTCGGAGACTTCGATATGGGTGCCGGCCATCCACAGGGGCCGACCCTCGGCGTCGCGCGACATGACCCGCCCGCGGTCGTGCACCCACACCCAGTGGCCGGACTTGTGGCGCATGCGACAGACGAAGTCGTACTGGTCGGCCTCGCCGCGAAAGTGCGACTGCAGGCGCTCTCCGGATTCAGGCAGGTCGTCGGGGTGCGCGAGATCCATCCAGGTCTGGATGCTGATCGGGGCGAGTTCGTCGAGGGTGTAGCCGACGATCTCGGCCCAGCGTTGGTTGAATCGGGTCTCTCCGGTCTGGACGTTCCATTCCCAGGTGCCCGCGCGCGTGCCCTCAAGCACCATCGCCAGACGGCTGCGTTCTTCCTCGAGTGCCAGCTGGGCGAGACGACGCTGGGTGATGTCGTGCATGACGACCTGCGCACCCTCCGTGGTCCCGAGGGTGTCCTTGAGTGGGCCGCCGTTCGCCAGGACGAAGCGCGGGGGCTGGCCACGCGCGCGGATGCAGATCTCGACGTCACGGAGCGTCTCGCCGCGGAAGGCCCGCACCAACGGGATCCGCTCGGGGCTCAACAGCGTCTCGCCGTCGGCCTCGTACAGGTCGAAGCGCTCGGCCCATTCGCGCTGCGGCACGCGCATCGGATCGCAGCCGTGCCACGCGCGTGCGACGCCGTTGAAGTGGCTCAATTCGCCTTGGGCGTTGCACGCCACCACGCCATCGGGCAGCGCCTCCAGCAGCTGTGCAAGCGCACGTTCGCCGCGTTCGGCGCGCTTCTGCGCCAGCCGCGCTTCGATCAGGTGCGAGCCCAGCGCGGCCAGCGTTGCGAGCTGCTCGCGCTGGCCTGAGGTCAACGAGCGCGGCTCGGTGTCGATCACGCATAGAGTGCCGATCGGATAGCCGCCAGGCCCGTACAGCGGGGCGCCCGCATACAGTCGGATCGCGGGCGCCTCGGTCACCAGCGGATTGCTGCGGAAGCGCGGGTCCTCGCGCGCGTCCGGCACTTCCATCACCGCGTCACCCAGAATCGCATGGGCGCAGAAGGCCAGCTCGCGAGGCGTTTCGGTCGCGCTGAGGCCCACGCGGCTCTTGAACCACTGCCGGTGCTGGTCGACCAGCGACACCAGCGAAATCGGTGTGCCGCAGATGGATGCGGCGAGGCGGGTCAGGTCGTCGAAGACCGCTTCCGCCCCGGTATCGAGCAGTTCGGCCGCGAGCAGGGAAGCGAGACGTTCGTGCTCGTTGGCAGGCAGCGGTGCGCCAGCGTGGGGAGCGCCCTGCATGTCTAGAACTTCAGGGTTTCGATGAGCTGGGTGACCTCTGCGGCCGACTCCCGCAGGATTTCCTGAAGGGTGTCTTCGCCGACCAGCATGTCGATGGAGGCCGCGCGCGTGGTCGGCGGCTGGCTCGGATCCTGCCAGCGCAGCGGGTGCGTCACGGGCGCCAGCACATCCGCCAGCAGCAAGGTATCGCCCAACGTTTCGGGGGGCAGCGAGAGCATGCCTCGCCAGTAGTCCTCGATGCCCTCGATCACCGCCGCGGGCACCTGCAGTTTCTTCAGCACGGCGAGGCCGAGATCGCGTTCGACGCGCTGGTCGGTGTCGATGTCGGCCCCCGCGCTTTCCGAGCCCTCCCCCAGCTCGACGGCCAGCGGCGCTTCGATGCGCAGCAGGGCCGGGTACTGGGCGGCGCGCGAGATCAGGTAGAAACCCCCGATGTCCTGCACCAGACCGGCAAACAGGGCGATATCCGGGTTCTGGCCGGTGACCTTCTGCGCCAGCACGCGGGCCAGCGCGGCGACATGGGCGGTGCGCTCCCACAGCTGGCGAGCCGCCGCCTGCTGGGCCGGGCTGCCCCCGCCCCCGGCCATCTGCCGGGTGACCAGGGCCATGGCGAGGGTGCGCAGGGTGGAGAAGCCCAGCCGGTTGACCGCGGTCTTCACGTCGGAGACCTCGCGCCCGCTGCGGTTGTAGGCCACCGAGTTGGCCATGCCGACGGCCCGCGCCGAGAGCAGAGGATCCGCCTGGATCAGGCGCGCCGCCTGGTCGACCGAGCAGTCCGGGTCGTCGAGCGCGTTCTTGATCTTCAGCGCCAGCTGCGCATGCGTCGGGAAGCTCAGCTCACCGCTCGCCGCGTCGCGGGCGATGCTGCGCAAGGCTTCGAGTCGGTCCATGGGGTCCTTGGCGTCGGTGGCAGCGGGTCCGCGGGCTGTGGATGCAAGTTTCTCGCCGCGGGCGATGTCGGCGGGCCGGCGCTGGGGCCCCACCGCGGCGGTGGCCCGGGCGAGACCGCTCTCCGGTGTCCTCCCGCTCAAGCTCCGGCCTGCAGCAAACCGATGGGCGGCCCGCTCAGTCCGCGTCCGGCAGCAGCTCCAGCGCCATCACGATGGCATCCTCGCGCCCGCCCGCAGCCGGGTAGTAGTTGGCGCGGCGGGCGATCTCGTTGAAGCCCAGCGAGTCGTACAGCGCGATCGCATGCGGATTGGAGGGGCGCACCTCCAGGAAGATCCGCTCGGCGCGGTGCCAGCGCGCGAGGTCGATCAGCCGTCGCATCAGGCGGCGGCCGTGGCCCTCGCCCTGGTGGCGCGGCGACACGCAGACGTTCAGCACATGGGCCTCGCCGGCCGCCGCGCTCAGCACCCCGTAGCCCAGCAATTCGCCGCCGGCATCGAGCACCCAGCAGGCGTAGCCGGCGCGCAGGCAGTCACGGAAGATCGTGTGCGTCCACGGGAAGGGATAGGCCTCGAGCTCGATGCGCATCACCGCATCGACATCGGCCTCGGTCATCGGCCGCAGCTGGGCGACCTCGGGTCGGGCCTGCGCGTTCATGCGTCGAGCAGGCTGCGCCGCAGGCGCCGCAGGGCCGGCCATGCGGCGCGCTTGGCGGCGGCATTGCCGCGCAGCGCAGCCAGGCCGGGCAGGGCCGCGTCGGCGCGCGGATCGTCGCGACCGAGCGCCAGCAGGGGGCCCTCGCCGGCCGCCTCCGTGCCGATGTCATCGGCATGGACGCCCAGCGCTCGCAGCAGGGCCGACAGCAATGCGTCGTGACGCAGTGATTCCAGAGGTTCGGAAGCGGCGATCCGCAGCCGCGCCGGCGCGGCCGGCAGCGGGCGCTCGCGCAGGCGCAGGGGCTTCAGGCCCAGCGCACGCGCCAGCTGCAGCTGTTCCGCCGGGTGGGCGATGGGCGCGAGCCGGCTCACGGGGCCGCCTCGACCAGCGCCGCGCCGAGATCGCGCAGGAAGCCGTCCAGGGCCTGGTCGGTGGCTGCGCCCACGGCCTGCACGGACGCGGCGAGGCTGTCGTCAGCGGCGGCGACCGTGGCTGCGTACTCGCGCTCGATCAGCGGCTCGGCCGCGTCGCGGCGGGTGACACGCAGGCGCAGGCCGACCTGGGCCTCGTAACCGCCGCCGGCGCGCGGCACGCGCTCGAAGCGCTCGATGCGGCCACTCACCCACAGGGCCGGCTGCCGCGAGGAGAGCTGGTCGGTGATGCGCTCGGCGGCCTCAGCCGCGCGCAGCCGGGCGATCATCCGGCGCTGCAGCAGATAGCCGGGCGGGTCGACCCAGAAGTGGTAGTGATAGGCGCGCAGCCGCTGGCCGCTGGGGTCCAGCGCGTAGAGGAGGGCCTGGTCGGCGTGCAGGCCGTCGGCCTCCAGCTGCTGCACCACGATCGGCAGCGCGCTCGGTGTGCCCAGCGGGGCCGGGGCGGAGGCCGCCGGCAGCCGGTGCCAGGTCGTTTCGGGAATGCCGGGTGCGCTGGCGCAGGCGCCGAGCAGCAGCGCGGACGCCAGCAGCAGGGCGCGCAGAGGTTGAAGGGGCGGGCGCAGGCTCATTCGACCGGATCCTTGGGCGGCGTGTAGATCAGCCGGCTCGGATTGCGGCGGATCTCGCGGGTGAACTCGTCCATGTTGCGGCTGGAGCTTTCCAGGTGGTGCGTGATGGAGTCGATGCGGCGGGCGATGGTGCCCAGCGTGCGCTCCAGATCGGCGACCGCCTCGCGCAGGTCGGGGCGGTTCTCGTCGACGGTGGCATTCAGCGAATCCAGCAGCCGGTCGGCGCGTGCCTGGGTGGCGGCGAGCTCGGCCGAGAGCTGCTGCACGTTGGCGAGGCTCGCGCGGATGGCCTCGCGATTGGGTGCGTCGAGGATCGCATTGACGCCGTCGGCGGCGGTGTTGAGTCGGGCCATCAGGGCCTGCGCCTCGCTGAGCAGGGCCGGGGCGCTGGCATCCACTGCGGCGCCGATGGACTCCAGGCGCACGGCCAAGTTTTCGAGCATCGGCCGCAGGCGGTCCTTGGACAGCGCGTTCACCTCGCCGGCGAGATCGGCCATGGCCACGAACAGGTCGGCGCCCTCGCGGCTGGCCAGCTCGCCGCCCTCGGCGAGCATCGCCGTGCTCTCGCCTTCGCGGATGGCGATGGCGACGTCGGCCAGCAGGCCGGTCGACTGCAGCGCGGCGACGCTGTCGTCCGGGATCGGCCAGTCGGCGCGCAGCGCCAGCTCGACCCGGTAGCGGGTGCGGCCCTGGCTGCGGTCGGGCGTGATCGCCTCGACCTGGCCGATGCGGAAGCCCTCGTAGAACACCGGCGCGCCGGGGCCGAGCCCAGTCACGTTGGCGTAGTGCGCGTGGTAGCGCAGCGCGCTGCCGCTGCGCCCGGTGATCGAGAACAGGGCGAACAGCAGCAAGCCGAAGGCGACCAGCACGACCGCACCCACCAGGCTGTAGTTGATCCCGTCGCGCTTCATCCGCTTGTCCCTTGGCCGGTGGCGCAGTTTAGGCGCGTGGGCCGGCCCTCGCGAGCGCAGCTCGACGATTCCCGACTCCCCATTGCCGATGCCCGGCCTCTCATCCCTCTTCCTCGGTCAGTCGCTTGAGGTACTCGTCGACGTTGACCTCGATCTCCCGCGGCCGGCGGTTCAGCAGGTCCTGGATGCGCGGATGCTCGGAGGCGCGCACCTCGGCCACGGTGCCGGTCATCAGCACCTTGCCGTGGTCGAGCACGGTGATGGTGTCGGCGATCTTGAAGGCCGACTCCAGCTCGTGGGTCACCACCACGATGCTCATGCGCATGGCGTCACGCAGCTGCAGGATCAGCTCATCGAGCTCGGCCGAAACCACGGGGTCAAGACCGGCCGAAGGCTCGTCGAAGAACAGCAGCTTCGGGTCCATGACGATCGCTCGTGCCAGCGCCGCGCGCTTGACCATGCCGCCGGACAGCTGGCCCGGCATCAGGTCCTGGAAGCCGCCGAGGTTGACGACCTCCAGCTTCAGCCGGCTCATGATGCGAATGGTGTTCTCATCGAGCTTGGTGTGCTCGCGCAGCGGCAGGGCGACGTTCTCGCCGACCGTCATCGAGGTGAACAAGGCCCCGCCCTGGAAGCTCACCCCCAGCTGGCGGCGGATCGCCAGCATCTGTGCAGGGCTGGCATGTGCGATGTCGGTGCCGAACAGCCGCACCGTGCCGGCCGCGGGCTTCTGCAGGCCCAGCAGATGCCGCAGCAGGGTGCTCTTGCCCGAGCCCGAGCCGCCCATGATCACGCGGATCTCGCCGGGGAAAACGCGGAAGTCGATGCCGTGCAGGATCCGCCGGCGGCCGTAGTAGGCCTGCAGGGCGTGGACGTCGATCAGCGGGTCTGGAGAGCCGGGAATCGGGAATGGGGAATCGGCAATCGTCATGCGCGACTCCGTTTGGGGCCGCCGGGAATGGGGAATGGGGAATCGGGAATCGCAGAGCAGGCTGCGGCGAGAGCGAGCGCCGCCGGCATCTCAACGCTCCTCGCAGGGAATGCCCTCGCGAAGCCGCCCCGGCTCTTCCGATTCCCGATTCCCCGTTCCCGATTCCCGGCCATCTTCATCGATTCAGGAAGAAGGAGAACAACATATCCGCCACGACGATCGCGCTGATCGACAGCACGACTGCGCGCGTGGTGGCGCGGCCGACCCCTTCGGCGCCGCCGCTGACGGAGAAGCCTGTGCTGGTTCCGATCAGGGTGATCAGCACGGCGAACACGACGGACTTCGACAGACCCTCCCAGAGGTCGCGCGGCTCCAGCAGCTGCAGGGTGCGGTTCAAGTAGGCGCCGACTTCCATGTCCAGTGGGCCGGAGGCGTAGAGGCCGGCGCCGGTCAGCGCGACCAGGTTCGCGAACACGGTCAGCACCGGCACCATCACCAGCATCGCCAGCAGCGCGGGCGCGACCAGGTAGCGCACCAGGTCGATGCCGGTCACGGCCAGCGCATCGACTTCCTGCGAGACCACCATCGAGCCCAGCCGCGCGGCCAGCGCCGAGCCGGTGCGGCCGGCGACCACGATGGCGGTGATCAGCGCGCCGAACTCGCGGGTGATCGACTTGGCGGTGGCGATGATGACCTGGCTCTCGGCGCCGAACTCGCTGAGGGCCGCGATGAACTGGATGCCCAGCATCACCCCGATGGTGAGCGACAGCAGGCTGATGATCGGCAGCGCATCGACGCCGATCTGGCGCATCTGCTCGGCGACCATGCGCGGCCGCACCGGCTGCCCGCGCGCCCAGCCGGCGCCGATGAAATACAGGCTCTCGACGAACAGCATGGCCGCGTAGCCGAGCTCGCCCAGCAGCTGCACGCTGCGGCGGCCGACGCGATCGAGCAGGGCGTTCGCCGCCTTCATGCGGGCGCGCCGCCCTCCAGCGATTCGTGGATCTCGAACACGCGATCCAGCCGGGCCAGCTTCAGCACCGAGCGCACCGGCGCGCTGACCGCGATGAGCACGAAGCGCTGGCCACGTCCGCGCGCGTTCTGGAAGCCCTCGACGAGGGCGGCGATGCCCGAGCTGTCGATGTAGCGCACGGCGGCGAGATCCACCGCCACCGGCGCGCCGCTGTTGAGCGCGGCCAGCACGGCCTGGCGCACCTGCGCCGACCAGCTCAGATCGACTTCGCCGGTAAGGCGCACCACGGTGTGGCCGGCTTCGCTCAGGGTCTGGCAGTCGTTCATGCGTGGCTGGCTCCGGCTTCGATCGCGAGGGGGGTGTGTTCGTTTACGGATCGGTCGGCCAAATCCAGACGCCGGACCATCCACAGGCGGTTGCCGCCGCCGGCCAGCGGGGTGAGCTTCCAGGCGTCCATCAGGGTGTCGATGAAGCACAGGCCGAGCCCGCCGGGGCGGCACTCGTCCAGGTCGCGCGGCTTGATGCGCTCCACGTCGACGCAGGCGGCGGTGTCGCTCAGCACGAAGTGCAGGGCCTCGGCCTCGCGGCGGATCAGGAGCTCGATGCGGCCGCTGCCGCAGCCGCCGCCGAAGGCGTGGCGAATGATGTTGGCGCAGGCTTCGTCGAGCGCCAGCACCAGCGCCGCGCGCAGTTCCGCATCCACGCCCTGCTGCTCCAGCACGGCATCGGCGGCGTGGCGCATCGGCATCAGCTGGCGGGCCTCGGCCGGGAACTCGATGCGCAGCAGGGCAGGGGCCTCGCCCTCGACCACCATCAGGGTGGTGTCGTCGGTGACGGTCATGCGGCGCAGGCGCCGCACCAGCGCACGCAGGCGGGCTTCCGGCGGCAGCAGGCGCATCTCGCCGACCGCATGCTGCACGCCGTCCACGCCCAGCAGGTCGCCGTCGTCGCCGCGCACGTCGGTCATCCCGTCGGAGAACAGGTAGAGGGCGGCGCCGTCCAGCGGGGTCTGCTGCTCGGGGTAGCTCATGCCGCGCAGGATGCCCAGCGGCGGGCCCTCGGCCTCGAAGCGGGCGAAGCAGCCGGCGCGGTCGACCCGCAGCAGCGGCGGAAAGCCCGCATTCGCCCACACCGCCTGCTGGCGGAAGGGGTCGTAGTAGCCCGCCACCGCGCAGACGAACATGCCGGCGGCGATCGCCTCCATCAGCTCGTCGTTGGCGCGCGCCAGCCACTCGCCGGGCGGCAGGCCCTCCTTGCCGGCCCAGCGCAGCAGGCTGGCGCAGCGGACCATGAGGAAGGAGGCGTCGAGGCCCTTGCCGGCGACATCGCCGACGGTGAAGGCGATGCGCCCGTCGGGCAGCTCGAAGAAGTCGTAGAAGTCGCCCGAGATCTCGCGCGCCGGAAAGTTCAGCGCGCGCAGCGGGAACGCGCCGCGGCGGCGCTTGGGCAGCAGCGACCGCTGCAGTCGCCGGGCCATGGTCAGCTCGCGCTGGATGCGGTTCTGCCGCACCACCACCTCGGCGAGGCGAGCGTGATTCAGGGCCAGCGCGGTGGGTGCCGCGAGCAGGCGCAGCGAGTCGGCATCCGCCTCGTCGAAGGGCGCGCCGCCGCGCTTGTTCAGCACCTGCAGAGCGCCGATCGCGCCCTCGGTGGTCATGATCGGCGCGGTCAGCACGCTGCGCGTCTCGAAGCCGGTGCGTGCGTCCAGGGTGCGGCCGGCGAAGTCCGGATCGGTGTGGGCGTCGCGCACGATCTCGCAGGCCCGGCGCGCGATGGCGCGGCCGACCAGGCCCTGGTCGAGGCGCAAGGTGAGCCCGCGGATATCGACCGGCCCGTGGCAGGCGCGGCAGACGATGCGCGGCTGTGCCTCGTCGATCAGGAACACCGCCGAGGCCTCGGCGTCCATCGACTCGGCGATGATCTGCGCGACCTGGGTGAGCGTCTGCTCCAGGTCGATCGACACCGCCAGCCGCTGCGAGAGATCCGCCAGCCGCGCCAGCAGGCGCTGCTCGGTGGCCTCGACGGGGGCGGTGGCGTCACTCATCCGCTGCGCCGGCGCAGGCGTCCGATCGCCCAGCCCACCGGGCCGGACAGCGCGTACAGCCAGGCCACCGCCAGCAGCACGCGTTCGGGCGCGATTGCCAGCGCCACGAACAGGCCAAGCGCGCCGAGGATCACCACGAAGGGCACGCGCTCGCCGAAGGGCAGGGCCTTGCCGCTGTGGTAGCGGATGCGGCTGACCATCAACAGGGCGGCGATCACGGTGACCGCCAGCGCCGCATATTCGAGGTCGGCGCCGCCGTAGCCGAACTTGGTGGCGGCCCAGACGAAAGCCATCAGCGAGCCGGCCGCGGCCGGGCTGGCCAGGCCGATGAAGTAGCGCTTGTCGACCACGCCGACCTGGGTGTTGAAACGCGCCAGCCGCAGCGCCGCGCAGGCCGCGTACAGGAAGGCCACCGCCCAGCCGACCTTGCCCCAGACCGGGCCGTGGTAGACCAGGTTGGATAGCGACCAGTGGTACATCACCAGCGCCGGTGCCATGCCGAAGCTGACCAGATCGGCCAGTGAGTCGTACTGCACGCCGAACTCGCTCTGGGTATTGGTCATGCGTGCGATGCGGCCATCGAGCCCGTCGAGCAGGCCGGCCACGAACACGGCGATGGCGGCGCTGCTGAAGTCCCCGTTGGAGGCCGCGATGATCGCGTAGAAACCTGCGAACAGGCCGCCGGTGGTGAACAGGTTGGGCAGCAGGTAGATGCTGCGGCGCGGGGGCGGACGGGGCGTCTCGCCGCTCGGGCCGGTGTCGGTGGCGGTCATGTGGCTGGCGGCAGGGCACCCGGACGCGGGTGCGAACCGGCGAGAGTGTACTTGCATCGGCCGCACCCTTCAGGCGGCCGCCGCCGCCGCTGGTGCCCCCGCGCCTTGCCAGCGCACAGGACGGGTGCTACCAAGTGCGCACCTGCAGCCCAAGGATTTCGCGCCATGCGCCTGTCGATCTGCTCCACCGCCCTGCTGCTCAGCTTCGCCCTCCTTGGCCCCTCGACCGAGGCCGCGGCCACCGAGGTCTACCGCTGGAAGGATGCGAACGGCGTGACCCAGTACGGCGAGCGCCCGCCCGAAGGCGTGCAGGCCCAGCGCGTGGCGCTGCGTGCCGAGCCCAGCGTGGCCCCGGCGCCGCCGGCCACCAGCGAATCCGCCGCTCCCGCGCCGGTCGACGACCCCAACCTGAGCCCGGACGAGCGCGCCGAACTGGCCCGCCAGCGCGCCCTCGAAGCCGCCGCCGATGCCCGTCGGCAGAGCCGCGCCGCGGCCTGCGCCCGCGCCCAGCAGAACCTGCAGGTGCTGCGCGCCAACGACTACGTCAGCCTGCGCGACGGCGAAACCACCCGCACCCTGACCACCGCTGAGCGCCAGCAGCAGATCGCCGAGAACGAAGCGGCCGAGACGGAGCACTGCGCGCCCGAGATCGACGCGGAAGGCTGAGCGGTCCTGGCGGCCGGGGGGCGCTGGGATCCACCCCTCGTCCACGGCAGCGGGGCTCCGCCTCATCGCCACGCCCCCTGACTAGCCTTGGGCGACGTCATCCTTTGCGCTGGGATGTGTCCGGGTCGTCCCCCGCCTGCGGCGGGGCCACGCGTGGCATCGTCTGGACTCGCCGGTTGGGCGGGCGCCGTCCGCCCGAGCGCCTTGGCGTCCCGCCCACTCGCGGGAACGGATCCTGCAGGTCCGCGAATACCCGTCGGGCCCGCTGCGGAGGCCGCCTATCCCTCTCGAAACGCTCCAGAACGCCGACGCCGACGCAGACGCCGAAGCGCTGCGACTGGTCGGCCTTGTACTGCGCATGGCCCAGGGGGAGCAGGCGGCGCTCGGCGAGTTGTTCGATCGCTGTTCATCGCGGGTGCACGCGCTGGCGCTGCGCGTGCTGCAGCGCGTCGAAGATGCTGAAGAAGTCACCCTCGATGCGTTCGCCCAAGCCTGGGACCGCGCGCCCGACTACGATCCGCAGCGCGGGCACGTGCTTCCCTGGCTGCTGGGCATGGCTTGGAGTCGAGCCATCGACCGGCTGCGCCGGGAGCGCCGGCATCGCCGCGCCGAGCCCCTGCATCCAGAGGGCGATGCCGATGCGTATGCGGTGGCGATGAGCGACGACACCGCCGACCCGCTGCTGGACCGACTCGATGCCGACACGGCGCTTGCGGTGGCGCGCGCGCGGCTCAGCCCCGCGCAGCAGCAGATGCTGTCGCTGGCGTTTGTCGAGGAGCTGAGCCACGGCGAAATCGCGGAACGTACGGGCGTGCCCCTCGGTACCGTGAAGAGTCACCTCCGCCGTGCACTGGCTCGGCTGGCCGAACTGCTGGGCCGGCGAGGTCGCTCCGATGACTGAACGCACGCCAGACGACGCTTGCGACGCCCCGCTGTCCTGTGGCTTGAGTGCCGAGGCCCGGCAGCGCCTGTTGTCGCGCGTGCTGTTGCGTTCCGATGCCGAGGCGAGCGATCGCCGTCCGCCCGCGCCCTGGGTGCCGACCTTCGAGGGCGTCGAGGTGCAGACGCTGCGCTTTGATCCGCAGACGAAGCAGCAGATCACCCTCTGGCGGTTGGCCCCCGGCGCGCGCATCCCGCGGCATGCACACAGCGCCCGCGAGGAGTGTCTGGTGCTCGAAGGTTCGATCCTGCACGCCGGACAGCGTCACCCTGCGGGGGATTTCCTCGTGGCCGAGCCGGGCTCGCGCCACCAGCCGTTCGACTCGCCCGAAGGCGCCCTGCTGCTGATCCGCGGTGAGCCGGTGCCGCGCCTTGGGCGCGTCGTCCGTTGGCTGCTTCGGCGTCTGCGTCTATAGCCGCTGTTCTCCCCACCCTGTTCCCGCCCGACGCCACCACGAGACCCGTCATGAACGCCATTGCCCACGCCTTTGCCTCCGTCTTGAGCCTGCTCGCTGTGGCCACCGCTGCTTTCGGCCAGCAGGCCCCCGACAAGCCCGCCGCGAGCAGCAGCATGTTCGAGTCGACCCGTGCACCGGCCAGCGACGAGGAGCACGCCGCCGTGCTCGCCGCGCTGGACACCGACATCTCCGGCGCACCGGCGATCTTCGTGCGCGGCTATCTGGTCGATCGCCGCGGCATGACGCTCTACACCTTCGATCGCGATCGCCCGGGCGTGAGCACCTGCTACCGCGCCTGCGAGAAGCTGTGGCCGCCGCTGCTGGCCGATCTCGATGCCGTCGATGCCGGCGAATTCAGCGTCGTCGAGCGCATGGACGGTTCGCGGCAGTGGGCCTTCCGCGGCCAGCCGCTGTATCTCTGGCCGTCTGACAAGCGCGCAGGCGACGTGACCGGAGACAACGTCAGCGGGGTCTGGCACATCGTGCCCGACCCGGCGATGGCCCCGGTCGCCGAGCCGCAGACACCGCCAGGGGCCGCCGTAGAAGGCGGAGAGACGGGCGTAGAGCGCCGCTGACGAACGGCGGGGTCTCGCCGGTCAGAGGGCGCCCACGGTTCAACCTGTCCCCGCCGGCGATGGCGTGCGGCGATTCCGCTGCATCCAGTCGGGCAGGTGGGTGCGTAGGTGGCTACAGCCGGGCGCGTCCGGCTCCCGCCCCAACCCACAAGGACTCCGCATGCCCTTTCCCACACTTCCCCGCGCCGGCTTGGGCCTTGCCCTGGCCGCCACTCTTTTGTTCGTCGCGCCCGTGCGTGCCGAGAGCGACGCCGTCGGCGCGCAGCGCTACGGCGGCAAGCTGCTGCTCACCGGCGGCGTCACCCAGGTCGAAGGCGCCGGTGGCGGTGGGCTCACCCCCTGGGCCCTGATCGGTGGCTACGGCACGCGCGATCAGATCGGCGCCAACGCCTACTACACGCGTGTCGGTCTCGACGACTACACGCTTGCCAGCTACGGCGCCCTCGTCGGCCTGTACGACCGCGTCGAGTTCAGCGTGGCGCGGCAGCGCTTCGATACCGAAAACGTCGGCGCGGCGCTGGGTCTGGGCCGTGGCTTCACCTTCACCCAGGACACGCTCGGCGTGAAGGTCAAGCTGGCTGGCGATGCCGTCTACGAGCAGGACCGCTGGCTGCCGCAGCTGGCGCTGGGCGCGCAGTACAAGCGCAACGACCAGCCCGACGTGCTGGCTTTCGTTGGCGCGCAGCGACGCGATGACGTCGACTTCTATCTGGCCGCCACCAAGCTCTACCTCGACAGCAGCCTGCTGGTGAACGGCACGCTGCGCTACACGCGCGCCAACCAGTTCGGCATCCTCGGTTTCGGCGGCGACAAGCGCGACAGCCGCAGCCTGCAGCTCGAAGGCAGCGTGGCGCGGCTGCTCAGCCGCAACGTGGCGCTGGGTGCGGAGTTTCGCAGCAAGCCCGACAACCTCGGCATCGCCCGCGAAGACCATGCCTGGGACGTGTTCCTCGCCTGGGCGCCCAGCAAGCACGCCTCGCTGACGCTCGCCTATGTCGACCTCGGCAACATCGTGATCGAGGACGACCAGCGCGGCTGGTACCTCAGCCTGCAGCTCGGCTTCTGATCGCCGCATTCGACGCGCTCTCGCACCCACACTCTGGAGACTCCTATGACCGCATCCCTGCGTGGCGCCCTGCTGGCCGCCGCCCTCGTTCTCGCCGGCCCTGTCGCCGCCGAGCCCATGAACCCCGCGCCCGCCCACCCCGAGCTGCGCCCGGTGCTCGCCGAGTTCGGCGGCGTCGAGGGCCTGACCGTGCTGATGGACGACTTCATGCAGCGCCTGCTGGCGGATGCGCGCACCCGCGAGTTCTTCGAGTTCTCCGACCAGGATCGCGTCAAGCGCCAACTGGTTGAACAGTTCTGCGTGATCCTCGGCGGCGACTGCGTCTACAGCGGCCGCAGCATGGCCGAGTCGCACCAGGGACTGGACATCCGCCGCGACGAGTTCAACGCGCTGGTCGAGATCCTGCAGGACGCGATGCAGGCCAAGGGCGTGCCGTTCTCGGCCCAGAACAAGCTGCTGGCCAAGCTGGCGCCGATGCATCGCGAGGTGGTGACGCGCTGAGGCTGCCGCGCGTCCATTTCCGGCATCTCGATCACCGGCAAAAGGGCAGGCAGCTTGAGAAAGGGACGCGCTTCCGGCGAGGTTTCTCCCCCTCTCCCCCGGCCCCTCCCCCACGCGGGGGGAGGGGAGATTGGCCGCCGCGACGGAATCCGAGCCGCCGCGCTTGGTTGAGAACGCACGACAGGAGCGGCCCGCACTTGAAGCCCCTCTCCCCTCGTGGGAGAGGGGATGGGGAGAGGGGGCAATGCTCGCGGAACGACTGACATACCGCGGTCGTTCTGATGCAGTGAGCGCGCCTACGGCGGCAGCCTGCAGGGCGACGCTCCACCCCAGGCGCGCGCCGCCGCTGGCGCCCCGGCCCGCGGCCGCTACAATCGGCGGCCCTCGCTTCCCAGCCGGATTTGTCCATGCGTCTGTCGCAGTTCCCCATCACCACCACCAAGGAAACCCCGGCCGACGCCGAAGTCGTCAGCCACCAGCTGATGCTGCGTGCCGGCATGGTGCGCAAGCTGGGCGCCGGCCTCTACACCTGGACGCCGATCGGCCTGCGCGTGCTGCGCAAGGTGGAGGGCGTGGTGCGCGAGGAGATGAACCGCGCCGGTGCGGTCGAGGTGCTCATGCCCTCGATCCAGCCGCGCGAGCTGTGGGAGGAGACCGGCCGCTGGCAGAAGTTCGGCGGCCAGCTGCTGAAGATCAAGGACCGCAAGGAGGCCGAGTACTGCTACGGCCCCACCCACGAAGAAGTCATCACCGACTATGCGCGCAGCGAGCTGTCGAGCTACAAGCAGCTGCCGCGCAACTACTACCAGATCCAGACCAAGTTCCGCGACGAGATCCGCCCGCGCTTCGGCGTGATGCGTGCCCGCGAGTTCCTGATGAAGGACGCCTACTCCTTCCACCTCACGCCCGAGTGCCTGGAGCGCGAGTACTGGAACATGTTCGCCGCCTATGAGCGCATCTTCAGCCGGTTGGGCCTGAAGTTCCGCGCGGTGATGGCCGACTCCGGCGCGATCGGCGGCAACGCCTCGCAGGAGTTCCACGTGCTGGCCGAGTCCGGCGAAGACCTGCTGGCCTATTCCGAGAACAGCGACTACGCCGCCAACGTCGAAAAGGCCGAGTCCCAGGCCCCGACCGGCCCGCGCCCCGCAGCGTCTGAGGCCTTCGAGAAGGTCAGCACGCCGACCCAGAAGACCTGCGAGGACGTCGCGGCGCTCCTGGGCCTGCCGCTGAGCCGCACCGTCAAGTCGGTCGCCGTGGTCGGCGAGCAGGGCTTCGTGTTGGTGCTGGTGCGCGGCGACCACAGCGTCAACGAGATCAAGCTCAGCAAGGTGCCGGGCCTGGCCGACTACCGCCTCGCCACCGAAGCCGAGATCAAGGACACCCTGGGTGCGGAGCCCGGCTTCCTCGGCCCCATCGGCGCGCCCAAGCCCTTCCAGCTGGTCGTCGACCGCGAGGTCGCGGTGATGGCCGACTTCGTCTGCGGCGCCAACGAAAATGGCTTCCACTTCCGCGGCGTCAACTTCGGCCGCGACCTGCCCGAGCCCGCGATCGTCGCCGACGTGCGCAGCGTGCTCGAAGGCGACATCGCCCCCGACGGCAGCGGCCCGCTCAAGCTGGCCCGCGGCATCGAGGTCGGCCACGTGTTCCAGCTCGGCCAGAAGTACGCCGACGCCATGCACGCCACCGTGCTGGATGAGCACGGCAAGTCGCGGGTGATGTACATGGGCTGCTACGGCATCGGCGTCAGCCGCATCGTCGCCGCCGCCATCGAACAGAACTTCGACGCCAACGGCATCATCTGGCCCGAGCCGATGGCCCCCTTCCAGGTCGCCGTCTGCGTCATCAACCCCAAGAACGACCCCAAGGTCGCCGAAGCCGCCGAAGCGCTGTACCTGAAGCTGCTGGCCGAAGACATCGAAGCCGTCCTCGACGACCGCGGCCTGCGCCCCGGCGTGATGTTCTCCGACATCGAACTCATCGGCATCCCGCACCGCGTGGTCGTCTCCGAACGCGGCCTGGCCGCCGGCACCTACGAGTACCGCGCGCGGCGGGCGAGCGAGAGCGAGAACCTGGATGAGGCGGGGTTGATGGAGAGGTTGGGGGTCTGAGCCCCGGGCTCAGGTGCCGCTATCGAACATCGCCTCAGCGCCGCAGTATCGACTGGGGGGCGATGATCTTGACCCCCCACAGGGCCTGCACAAGCGGGCCCTGTGCATATCCGGCAGTTGAAAGCTCCACGTGTGCAGCTGGCTCCGCAGGCAATGCCGGTGGTGCTGGAGAAGCCGAACTCGACTCAGCAGGGTTCGGTGGTGCTCCCCCTGCGGTTCGACCGTGTTTCGCGGGTGTCCGTCACCGTGACCTCGCGCAGCCTCCATCCGTCGCTGGTCATCTGATAGCTGACCAGCGAGTCCACCTCGCGCTGCGGTGCGCTCTGCGCCTCGGCGTAATGCAGCGAGGTCACGTGGAATTCGAGAACGTCCCCCTTGCGGACCGAGCTGCGAATGCTGGTGTGATCGGCCCGAAGCCCAAGATCTGGCGTGGTGGTCAGGGACGACAGGTTGGCGATTTGCGAGTGGGCCTTGAGGTCGGTGGCGATGCGTGCCTCGTCGGGCGGGGTCTTGAGCGCGGCTTCGGCGGTGGCGGTCAAGGCCACCGGGTCTTGTGCGGCGTGGGCGGGCTGGAGCGATGTGTGCAATGCGAGGGAGGCGATCAGCAGCAGGGCGATGCGCTTGGGTGACGGCATGGTGGGCTCCTGGAGGCGAGGTCCTCGCGATCTCGTCCGGCGTGGCGAGTTCGAGGGCGGGATCCGGTCGATCGCGCAAGCGCAGGACTGCCGAAGTCCACTGGAGTTCCGCGGCAGGGCGAAGCTCGGATGGCTCAGAACGGTCGCATCGCTGCCGAGACCGCGAGCGCCCACGCGCACTTCTGCCGGTGGTGTTCCGCCGATCTGAGCTTGGCGGCCGCGGCCTTCAGTCGAAGCGGGCTCTGCCGCGCTCGTTCGGCTCAATTGCCTGATGCGCGGATGGCGCCTAGCCTCGGCTCCCGGACGCCAGCGCATCAACAGCGACGCGTGCCTGGAAGGCTTCGCGCAGCTGCGCAGCCAGTCGCATCGGATCGAAGGGCTTGGCGATCACCGCGAACGCGCCCAGTTGCTTCAGCTCGGCGATCTCCGAGGCCTCTGTCTTCGCCGTCATGAAGGCGATGGGGGTCCGGGAGACCGCGGGAATCTGGCGCAAAGCTTGCAGCGTGGCGGGGCCGTCCATGCCCGGCATCATCACATCGAGCAGGATGAGGTCAGGGGCGAAGTCGGCCGCTTCCGCCACGGCTTCCGCGCCGGAGCTGCAGGTCTTGACCGCCAGTCCGCCAACCAACGCCAACGCCAGCCGGACGATCTCGTGGATGTCCCGTTCATCTTCTACGCACAGCACGCGTCGCAGGTCGCCCATGTTCGGTATCCGGTGGCTGAAAGGTTGGGATGGGCGTGGCCGCAAGCTCGAGTTGCGCGCACGATGACCCGGGACAACGCTCCGATATTCCAAGTGAAAAAGCCAGCGCGTCCGGAGCCTGTCGGCGACCCGGCTCCGTCGTTTCGAGGTCGGCGGTGTGGGATGGCCGGGGCTGTGCGGCGGGATCGGGTCCGATGGCAGGCTATGGCGTCCCTGTGGGGGGCGTGCGCACGCGCCGACCACTCGGCTCCGGGCGGAATCAGGAGTCCGCCGGCGCCTCCCGAAGCCAGTGAGGTGGGGGGCGCGGACCTTACCGCGAGGGCGCGTCCGCATGCGCCGTCCTTTATTGGACGACCACGATGAGCGCAACGGGCTCAGCTCACGGGGCGCGGCGTTCTGTCTGGCGCCGCCTCCGGTTCTCGCTGGTGGTGACTGCCGGTGGCCTGCTGTGCAATGCGCTCGCCGCGCCGCTCCCGGGCATGGCGCCGCTGCTGCTCGGTGGAATCGCGCCTGCGGTGCTTGCCAAGCACATGCGTTGGCCCTGGGTGTTCGCGAGCGCGCTCGTGGTGTCCGCTCCGTTGGCATCGGAGCCTTGGGCGGGCTTTGCTCTGCTCCATGGGCTCATCTTGTCGCTGGTGGCTGCGCGTCCGGCGCTTACGCCTTATCTCGTCTGGCTGCTTGCGATCCTGCTTGCCCCCTGCGCGCTCGCCCTGAGCGCGCTCTCGACGGACTCCAGCGCGGGCCGGCTGCTCGGCAGCTTCAATCTTCTGCTTGGCGTGGCGGTGGCGCACTACGCGGCGCGCCAGCTCGCCGCGTTCGTCACGCGGCGCGGCGATGCGGCCCAGCGCAGTCTCGGCGACCAGATCGCCTCCAGCGCTGTCGCCATGCTCTGGCCGTTTCTCGTGCTGGCGCTGCTCGCCATGGTGTCGATCGGCTGGAAGTTCGAGCTGTGGCGCCGCGCGGCGGCGCTTGAGCTGCGAGCCGAGCAGGCGGCCGCCGTGGTGTCGGATCATCTGCTCTCCCACCGGCGAGCCGTGGCCCAAGTGGCCGCGGACGTCAGCCTGCCGACGCGACCGCCCGTGCTGGATGGCATCCGCGCCACGCACGCCGGATTTCTCACCCTGCTGGTGACCGACGCGGAGGGCGTCATCATCGACTTCCGCGCGCCAGGCGCCTTTGCCTCGCTGCGCTCGGTGGCGGATCGCGAATACTTCCGTGAGCCGCGCCGGAGCGGAGAGAGCTTCATCAGTCCCGTGTTCCGGGGGCGCGGCTTCGGCAGCGATATCGTGGTCGCCGTCAGTGCCCCCTATCGCGACGCACGGCAGGCCTTCGCGGGGGTGGTCCAGGGTTCGCTGTCGCTGGCGGTGCTGGCCGAACGTCTGCGACGGATTGCCGAGCAGCATGGATTGCATCTGGTGCTGGCGGATGCGTCCGGCACCGTCGTGCTCTCCACGCTGCCCGCTCTCGTGCCGCTGGATCAGGCCCGGGGGCCGCTGCTCGAGCGCGAGGCGAATCAATCCTCCCTGCGCATGAACGAGGCCCGGCAGCACAGGGTCGGAGCCGTGAGGGTCGCGGAACTCGGCTGGAACGTCACGCTGCTGGAGCCCTTGGCGCCGCTGGCACTGCTGCAGGGCTGGAGTTTCGCGTTCACCGGATGTGCCGCTCTGCTGGGCCTTCTGCTGCTGGGCTGGGGCTCCCGTCGCTTCGCCCGGCCGTTCGCGCGCCCGCTCGGGGAAATGGTGGAGCGTATCCGTGCGCTCGATCTTGCCGTACCGAGCACGCTCGAACCCCTGCAGCTGCGCGCGTCCAGCCTCGAGTTCGCGTCCTTGGCGGTAGATTTCAACGCCATGGTGCGGCGGCTGCACGATCTGGGCGAGGAGCTTCGGCGCGCGCTGGACGCGCAGGCGAAGCTCAACCGGGAGCTTGAAGCGCGAGTTGAGGAGCGCACGGCCGAACTCGCCAGGGCCCTGGCCAGCGCCGAGCGCCTCGCCGAAGCCAAGACCCGATTCCTTTCGCAGATGAGCCATGAGCTGCGCACGCCGCTCACGGCGATCCTTGGCTTCGCCGAGCAGGCCCGGCTGGCTCCGGGCGACGCGCAGCGCAGCGCACAGGCGCTGGAGGTGGTGGTGCGCAACGGCCGCCACCTGCTCGGCATCGTCAACGACGTGCTGGATGCCGCGCGGATCGATGCCGGCCAGTTGGAAGTGCTGCTTGAACCCTGTTCGCCGCTCGCGCTGGTGGATGAGGTCCAAGCGCTGCTGCTGCCCGAGGCGCAACGCCGCGATCTGGGCCTGGACCTGGACTGTCGCTGGCCTCTGCCGGCTTCGATCGACACCGATCCACTGCGGCTGCGCCAGGCGCTCATCAACCTGGTGGGCAACGCCGTCAAATTCACCGAGCGCGGCGGCGTGCGGATCGAGCTTTCGGTCGTCCAGGGGAGGCTGCGGATCGCAGTGAGCGATACCGGCATCGGCATCAGCGCCGAGCAGCTGGAACGTCTGTTCAAGCCTTTTGAACAGGCGGACATCTCGGTGACGCGGCGTTTCGGCGGCTCCGGGCTGGGATTGTTCATCAGCAAACGCTGGGTCGAGGCCTTGGGCGGGTTGCTCGAGGTGGAAAGCCAGCCGGGAGAAGGCAGCTGCTTCCGGCTCGATCTGCCGCTGGGCGAGGCGGTGACTTGGATCGGCTCCCGCGAGGCGGCGGCCGAGGTCGTCCCGGACGTGCCGATGATCCCTCGGCTTTCGGGGCGGGTGCTGGTGGTCGATGACGTCGACGATCTGCGAGCTCTGATCACCCAGACGGTGAGCGCGACGGGCGCCCGCTGCGAAACGGCGAGCAACGGTGCGGAGGCCGTCGCGTGCGCACGGGCGCAGGATTTCGATCTGATCCTGCTCGACAAGCACATGCCGGTGCTGGACGGCGAAAGCGCCATGCGCCAGCTGCGGGCCTCCGGCTACGCCGGCGCCATCGTCGCGCTCAGCGCCGACGTGCTCGAACACGAAGCTGGCGAAGGCGGCAGCCGCCGTGGATTCAACGCGAGGCTGGCCAAGCCGATCGACCGCGGTCGGCTGTATGCGGTGCTGGCGAAGTTTCTGCCCGCAGCATCGCCGCCTGCTGCGGCAACCTCGGCGCCGTCGGCGAGTTCAGCCGACGCACCGGCTTCGGGGGAGGCGGCCAGCGAATCCGACGCTGCCCAGTCGCCGGAGGCCCTCGCCGTGCAGGCGGCATTCGCACAGCTCCGCGCCCGCTACGGCAGCCGTCTGCTCGACGAGTGCGAAGCCTTGCAGCGCGAACTGACGAGCCTCGATCTCGATGCGCTGAGAGTGAGGCTGCATACCCTGAAAGGTTCGGCCGGAACCTTTGGTTTCGCGGAGGTGAGTGCGGCGGCTGCGGAGGCCGAGGCCGTGCTCAAGCGCGGCGACGCCTTCCAACGCGGCGAACTGGAGAGGCTGCTGGCGCCGCTGAACGATGCGCTGCAGGCCGCGGGTCGCGACGCTCCGTCCGCCTAGGTCGGCCGCATCTGCGGCCCGTCACCTGCGGCCGCGTGGAGCCGACGCGGGCGCGGCGCACATGCGGGCACGAGCTCGCACGCCCCTGATGGCAGGTCGCTCGCGACCAAGGGCTTCAGGACAGCCCGATCGGCGTCATCCGGCGTGCGGGGTCGGTCTCTAGCGCGGATCCGCTGCCACGCAGCGAACGGGGCAGCGGATCCGGCGAATGCGGTAGGTACCCGCTCAGCCTTCTGCAAAGACGAAGCGTTCGGCGATTTCGCTGAGACGCTGAGTCTCCGAGCTCAGGGCCAGGGCGGCGGCGGCGACCTCCTCCACCAGGGCGGCGTTGGCCTGGGTGGCCTGATCCATCTGCGTGACCGCGCGGTTGACTTCGGTGATGCCGCGCGCCTGCTCCGCCGCCGCGGCGCTGATCTCCGCGACGATTCCCGCCACCCGCTGCGAGGAGTCGACGATCTCGTTCATGCGGCTACCGGCCTGCTGCACCAGAAGAGCGCCGGACGCGATCTTGCTTGCGGTATCGGTGATCAGCGCGGTGATTTCCTTCGCCGCGTTCGCCGAGCGCTGCGCGAGGGCGCGCACTTCGCTGGCCACCACGGCGAAGCCGCGACCCTGCTCACCGGCACGGGCGGCTTCCACCGCGGCGTTCAGCGCCAGGATGTTGGTCTGGAAGGCGATGCCGTCGATGGTCGAGATGATGTCGGCCATCCGGCGCGAGGCAGCCTCGATGCCCTCCATGGTCGTCACCACCTGGGCGACCACCTTGCCGCCGTCCTCCGCCACGGCGGTGGCGCGGCTCGCGAGTGTGTTCGCCTGCTGGGCGTTGTCGGCGGTGTGCTTGACCGTGGAGGTGATTTCCTCCAGCGCGGAGGCGGTCTCCTCGATGCTGGCGGCGGCCTGTTCGGTGCGCTGTGACAGGTCCGCATTGCCCTGCGAGATTTCCCCGGCCGACAGGTCGATCTGCCGCACCGCCGTCTGGATGTCGCTGATGACCGACGACAGCGCTTCCGAGGTGCGATTGACGTTGGCGTTGATCTCGCCGAACTTGCCCAGCAGCACCGCGTTCGAGCGCACGCCGAGGCGACCTTCGGCCAGCGCCGCCATCACGACTTCGACCTGGGACAGGGCCTGGTCGGTGGTGCCGATCAGGTTGTTGACGATCTCGGCCAGCTCGACGAAGCGCTCATCGTCGACGGTCACCTCGACCCGCGCGTTGAGGAAGCCCGCGGCAGCGCGCTGCACGACATTGCGCAGGCCATGGCGGAAGTTCGATTCCGCGGTCCGGTCCAGCCATTCCAGCGCCGTGCCGATGCGCTTGCCCTGGGCATCGAAGACGGGATTCGCGAACAGCTCGAACACGCGGTTGCCCACGCGAATGCGTCCGAAGTGGGTGTGCTGGAGGCCGGAGATGATCCCGCGCTGCTTGCCGGGCTCCTTGTGGAACTGGTCGAAGTCGGAGCCCAGCACCTTGCTGGCGGCGAAGCCGGGCAGGTGGGCGGCGATCTCCTGCTCCGCATCGTTCAGCGTTCTCGACACGGCCTGGTTCATGTAGACGATGACGCCCTGGTCATCGGCCACCATCATCCCGCCCGAGGCGACGTCGAGCGCGGCGCGGATCCGAGCGTTCTCGGCCGCGACCTTCGCCTCCCGCTCGATGCGCTCCTTCAGCTCGCGCTGCATGGTGTCGAGCGAGCGGATCAGGTCGCCGACCTCGTCCTGGGCATGGGCGACGAGCCGGTTGTCCAGCTGCAGGCGCGCGATGCGCGCGGCCGCCTGCTGCGCCGTGAGGATGGGGCGGACGATGCGGCGGGCGAACAGCCCGCTGGCGATCGCGGCAATCACCGCCACGGCCAGCACGGCCAGCGCCACCAGCCAGACCAGTCGCCGCGCCGCGGCATAAGCGCTGTCGGTGTCGTAGGTGGCCAGGATCGCCCACGTCATTCCCGGTGCCACGAGAACACTGCGTCCGCTGACCAGGGCCTCGCGGCCGTCCAGGGTCTCGCCTAGGCCGCTGAAATCCTGGCCCGCCAGCACGCTTTCGATTTCTGCCTTCTGCAGACGCGACTGCGTGGGTTGGGCGAAATGCGTGGCAACGGTGAATCGGGCGTCACCCAGGCGGGAGTCGGAGCGCAGCAGCCGGTCTGATCCGACCAGGAAGACGTCCTGGCCGTCGCGCAGGCCCGCCGCGTCCGACACGATCTCGGAGATGCGCTTCAGGCTGATCTGGACGACGACCACGCCGGACGGCTGGCCGTCCTGCAGGATCGGGCTGGCCAGGAACATCGCTGGCGACTCATAGCTGGGGCCATAGGGCGCGTAGTCCTCGACCGCGATGGCGCCCGGTTGATCGAGCGCCAAACCCGCGCGGGCGACGCGCGCGAGTCCGGTGTCGCGCCAGGGGCCGTTGAACAGATTGGTGGCGTAGTCCAGCTCTTTGAAGACGCTGTAGACCACGTTGCCCTCGGAGTCGATGAGGAAAATGTCGTAGTACTCGCTGCGCTGCAGGTGCGAGCGGTAGATCGGGTGGTAAAGCGCATGGGCCTGCCCGTAGTCGGTAGTGCCGGGCAGTTCGATCAGTCCGTCCTTCTGGCCCAGTGGCGCCGGGTTCTCGGCGATGAAGAGCTTCTGAAGTTCCGCCGCCGCTGGCGGCAGAGAGGCGGCAAACGCTGCGCCGTCCGGACCGGACCGTTCATTCGCTTCGCGATAGGCCGAGCCGAACACCTGGTCGACAAAGCCGGTCACCGCGGTGCGCGCTTCGGCGGTGGCGGCTTCAAGGTCGGCGTCTGCGCCCAGCTCCTGTTCGAGAAACGTCCGGAAACCCGCCGTGAATGCGGGCATGGCCTGTTGGGTCATCTGGCTCTCGGAGAGGGCAACCACGTCCCTGCGCACCGACTCGAGGTAGGCGGCGATCTGTGCCCCCTTGAGGCCGGCCTGCGAATCCAGCGTGTCCGCGGCGGATTTCGCCAGCAGGCTGCGGCTCTGCTGGCTGGCGAAAAGGCCAAGAAGCACTAGCGGCACGAGGCTGATCAGCAGTGTCACCAGCATCAGACGGTTGCGAAGCATGGGGTAGCCCTGAGTGTTGAGGCCAAAAGATGGGGAGGAGTCTCGAGCGCCGGCCGCTGCAAGCCGCATGCGGGCGAGAGCCGTCGCTTGCCTGGCGGCAGCACTCGGCGATTACTCCCCCATGACTTGCTGCGCCGCCACCCGCAGCTTCTGCAGGTGACGCTCCATCTGCCGGAGCCGGTCGATCGCGGTTTCCGGGCTCGCCGGCAGGAAGCGCAGGGTCTCGCCGGGGGCGAGCTGGGCCAGCCGTGGCAGGTCGGCGCGGGCGACGTGGCCGATGCGCGGGTAGCCGCCTACGGTCTGCGCGTCGGCCATCAGCAGGATGGGGCCGCCTTCCGGCGGCAGCTGCAGGGTGCCTGGCACCACCGGCTCGGACAGGCCGGGCGCGGGTTCGGCCAGCGCCAGCGCCGGGCCTTCGAGCCGCAGGCCCATGCGGTTCGAGCGGGCGGACACGCGCCAGGCGGTGTCGTGCAGAAGATCCGTGTCGGCGAGCGTGTCACGGCCCGGCAGCAGCAGGGCTTCGGCGGGCTGGTCGAGCTCCAGCACCGGCGCCGGGTTGGCCCACCAGCGCGCCATGCGCACGCCGATGTCGGCGCGCGGCCAGCTGCGGCCGGCCAGGCTCATTCCGCGCAGGCGCAGGCGGTCGCCTTCCTGCAGCGGGCGGCCTGCCAGCGCAGGGAAGCCCGAGCCCGGCAGGCAGCCGCGTCCGCCGAGCACGGCCGGCACATCGAGGCCGCCGGCAATCGCGAGGTAGCCGCGCGCACCGCGCTGCACGCGGCCGATGCGCAGTTCGCTGCCGGCGCCGAGCCGCAGCGGCCGCCACATCGGCAGGGCGAGTTCGTTGACCTCGATTTCGAAGCGGCCGCCGCAGATCGCAATGACCACGTCATGGGCGAAGCGCAGGCAGGGGCCGGTGAGCGTGAACTCCAGCGCGGCGGCCTCGTCCGGGTTGCCGACCAGGGCATTCGCGGCGCGCAGGCTGAAGGCGTCGAGCGCGCCGCCCACCGGGACGCCGATCGCGCGCTGGCCCGGGCGGCCCAGGTCCTGCACCGTGGTCATCAGGCCGGGCTTCAGCACCTCGATCATGCGTCGACCTCGCGCTGCAGGCGCTTGAAGTCGGCTGGAGAGATCGCGACGAAGCGCACGCGGTCGCCGGGCTTGAGCAGGCTGGGCGGGTTGCGGCGGGCGTCGAACAGGGTTTCGGGCGTGCGCCCGATCAAGCGCCAGCCGCCGGGGCTTCCCTGCGGGTAGATGCCGGTCTGCGCGCCGCCGATGCCCACGGCACCCGCGCGCACCTGCGGGCGCGGCGTGGCCAGTCGCGGCATGCCGAGCTTCGGGTCCATGCCCAGCAGGTAGGGGAAGCCCGGCAGGAAGCCGATCATCGCCACCGTGTACTCGGGCCGGGTATGCAGGGCGATGACTTCGTTCTCGCTCAAGCCTGCGTGCGCGGCGACATCAGCCAGGTCGGGGCCGTAGTCGCCGCCGTAGCACACCGGGATCTCGATGGGCCGCAGCGGCAGCGGCAGGGGGCGCGCGGTGGCCGGATCCTGCTCGCGCAGGCGGCCGCGCACCCAGGCGGCGACGCTGTCGAGGTCGATGCGCAGCGGGTCGAAATGCACGGCCAGCGCGCTGTAGGAGGGCACGAAATCCAGAACGCCTTCGGCAGGCTGCTGGGCAAGCAGCACGCTCAGTCGCTGCACCGCCGCGCTCAGGCCCGCATCGAGGCTGTCGCCGAAGCGCAGCAGCAGGGCGGCTTCGCCCATCGGCTCGAACTGCGGTTTGAGCCGGCGCTCACTCATCGCCGCGCTCGCGGGTGTCGTGCAGGGCCTGGCGCAGCTGTGCGATCACGGCCTGCGCGGCAGCAGGCGGATAGGGCTGGCGCGCGCCGCTGCCCCAGACCGGGCCGGGCCAGGCGACATCGTCGGGCTGGCGTGCCACCAGGTGCAGATGCAGCTGCTGGACGATGTTGCCGAGCGCGCCGAGGTTGAGCTTGTGCGGAGCGGCGACCGCGCTGAGCGCGCGCGCGGCGTGGTTGAGCTCGATCAGCAGCTCGGCCTGTTCGAAGGCCGGCAGCTCGAAGATCTCGCGCAGGCCCGCCCGGCGCGGCACCAGCAGCAGCCAGGGAAAGCGCTGGTCGTCCATCAGGCGCAGGCTGCACAGACCGAGTTCGGCAACGGGCAGGCTGTCGGCCTCAAGCCGCGGGTCGAGCTGGAAGGAGGCGCTCATGCCAGGTGGGAAGCAAGGAAGTCCCGGGCCACTTGCAGGGCGCGTGCCGCGGACGGCGCGTGAAAGTCGACGCGCTGGTCGCAGTTGAAGCCGTGGCCGGCGTCGAACAGTTCGATGCGTGCCGTCGGCAAAGCGGCGCGGTGCGCGTCCACCGCCTCGGGCGGAATCAACGGATCGTGCCGGCCGAACATGAGCAGCAGCGGCGCCTGTGGATGCTCATGCAGGAAGGGCAGGGTGCGTCCGCCGTAGTAGCTCACCGCCGGCAGGCCCAGCCGTGTGCAGCACAGGAAGGCGATGCTGCCGCCGATGCAGAAGCCCAGCGCGCCGACCTTGAGCCCGCGCGCGCGCAGCGTCGCGGCGGCCGCGGCGCAGGCGGCGACGCAGCGGTCGAAGCCGACCTCGGCCATGCGCGCGCGGCCTTGGGCCACGCCTTCGGCGGTGTAGTCGAGCTCGACGTCGGGCTCGACGAAGTCGATCAACTGCGGCGCGATCACCGCATAGCCCAGGCCCGCCCACTGCTCGGCCACCGCGCGGATGTGCCGGTTCACGCCGAAGATCTCCTGGATCAGCACCAGCCCGCCGCGCGGCGCGCAGGAGGGCTCGGCCAGCTGCGCGCCGATGCGGCCGTAGTGGGTGTCAAGCTCGATGCGTCGGGTCATCGCGGTGCTCGCAGGAGAGGGCCAGAACGGGACGGAATGCTGCCACGCGCAGGCCGTGGGCAGCCCGAGCCGTTCAGGCGCCCTGCGGTCCGGTGGTCTCAGTGGTCTTGCAGAGGATTGCTGCTTCGCTGCAAAAAGCCGGAATTTTGCGGCGCTGCGCAAAATTGGACTGCAGCTGGTCTGCGCTTTATTCGTATGCAGGGCGGCGCGCGGCGGGTCGCGCTGGCTACACTCGCGGCTTCTTTCCCAGCCAGCCCCTGCCCCCATGAGCGCGCCCGCTTTCCGCCGCACCAAGATCCTCGCCACCCTCGGCCCGGCCACCGATGCACCGGGCGTGCTGGAGGCCGTGCTGCTGGCCGGCGTCAACGTGGTGCGGCTGAACTTCTCGCACGGCACCGCCGAACACCACGCCGCCCGCGCGGAAGCGGTGCGCGCAGCGGCCGCGAAGCTGGGGCGCGAGATCGGCATCCTCGCCGACCTCGGCGGCCCCAAGATCCGCGTCGAGCGCTTCGCCGCGGGCAAGGTGCAGTTGAAGTCCGGCGACGCCTTCGTGCTCGATTGCCGCGCGGACGCCGCCCCTGGCGACCCCGGCCGTGTGGGCGTCAGCTACCTCGGCCTGATCCATGACGTGCAGGCGGGCGACACCCTGCTGCTGGACGACGGGCTGATTGCGCTGATGGTCGAGGCCGTCGAGGGCTGCGAGATCCGCACCCGCGTGCTGACCGACGGCCCGCTGTCGGACCGCAAGGGCCTGAATCGCCTGGGCGGTGGCCTGTCGCTGGGCGCGCTGACCGACAAGGACCGCGCCGACATCAAGCACGCCGCCGCGCTCGGCGTGGATTTCATCGCGGTCAGCTTCTGCCGCACCGCCGCCGACATCGAAGAGGCCCGCGCGCTGGCCCGCGAGGCCGGCAGCAGCGCGCAGATGGTGGCCAAGATCGAGCGCGCCGAGGCCATCGAGAACCTGCGCGAGATCGTCGACGCCAGCGACGTGGTGATGGTGGCGCGCGGCGATCTGGGCGTGGAGATCGGCGACGCCGAGCTGCCGGGCCTGCAGAAGAAGATCATCCGCGAGGCGCTGGACCGCGGCCGGGTGGTCATCACCGCCACCCAGATGCTGCAGTCGATGGTCGACAACCCGATCCCGACCCGCGCCGAAGTGCTCGACGTGGCCAACTCGGTCATCGACGGCACCGATGCGGTGATGCTGTCGGCCGAGACCGCCAGCGGCGCGCATCCGGAGAAAGCCGTGCAGGCGATGGAGCGCATCTGCCTCGGCGCCGAGCGCCAGTTCCAGATGGACACCGACTTCGAGGCGGCACCGCGCAACCTCGTGCACGTCGACCAGGCGATCGCCATGAGCGCGATGTTCCTGGCCGAACACATCCAGCTGCGCGCGATCATCGCGCTCACCGAGTCGGGCGGCACCGCGCGGCATCTGTCGCGCTTCCGCAGCTCGGTGCCGATCTATGCGCTGTCCCGTCACGCCGGCGCGCGCCGGCGCATGGGGCTGATGCGCGATGTGTACCCGATCGACTTCGACAGCG
>VFQU01000304.1_pt1 | contig 48094 bp, 42 predicted proteins | sample 3512311 | NCBI WGS metagenome assembly VFQU01 (sample SAMN10412377, study PRJNA504923) | tailings metagenome | isolation source: Relicate 3 Philex TSF3 active mining site | place: Philippines: Tuba, Benguet | collected 2017-08-29 | reverse complement strand
CTTGGGCGTGGTACGATATAGCAACCTATCCCACATTATCCTGATGCACTACCGACGCGATCGCGATTAGAGACCTCTAGCGTACATTCACCCCTCCACTATTTGCAGGTTAATGAATCATCTTGTCTATGGTCGATTTCCAGAAATCCTTGGCATTACGGATTCTTCGATCCAAAGGGTTAGACTTCCTCCTCTTTGCTTCAATCCAGCGTTATACTCAGACCAGTTGCGGATGCGGTAGCTCATATTGGTGAAGGTTTGGGGTAGTACTTCAACCCTATCACGTTGCTCCCTCCGCAACCCCTCTTCATTCATGCAGCAACGTCGATCTTAAATGAAGAAATAGACTTTAATGATGTTTTGAAGAATATCTAGTTAGAGGTGAGTGCCAAATGAATGTAGATCGAAGATTTTCCGACTTGGAGAAAATTTTAACTCTACGATATGAGACTTTAGGTGAGGTAGAGCGAGATCTAGTGATGACTACCGATCCCTTTGCGAAAGCTGCTATTAAGCAGCGTCTTCGAGAAGAAGTTTTACCAGGAATTCGCCAATATGAGAATGAGTATTGGAGGTTACTCGCTCAAGTAGCGGATAATTATTCCCCGTCAGTTGATAAGATAGAAGATGCAATTATTCAAATTAATCAAGAAGTCAATCGTATCGAAGTCGAGCAAGCTGGCAACTATCCTGATGAACTAATGCATTTGCTCCTAGAAATTCGAGATAAGTTGAACACTCCGAATCTTCCAGCTGCTGCAAAGATGAAGCTTGCTTTGCCTTTAATTCCAGGTATTCTCGGTTATGAGGTGGAATTAGATACAGAAGCCACAATCAGAAGAATATTTCAACCAGTAAGACGGTTATTTGGAAATACATCAAAAAAGTAGCCAGCCCTTTTCCAAGGGCTTCAGTAAATAGTAATTTATCCTTCCGAACCTGCTGGATATCTTCAGCAATCACTTGTGGGTGTATTGTCATACGATTCTTTGGAACATTTCAACCAATAGAGTTATGGTTCTATGATCATCTATTAAGTTCCAGATTTATAGAACCACTTGATAAAAGAATTGTTGTTGTAGAGCAAACGGATAACGACTTAGAATTACAGGTGAACCGAGGCGAAAAATTTTCACCGGGAGGTTCCATTTCAGATACAGCATTAAAAGAAGTTTTATCTAAATTAGAGCAATATAGACCTAAAGTAGTTGGCTTAGCTTTTTATCGAGATTTTGACAATACGGCACTGTTGAATAATTTTAAGAAAGCTAAGAACTTAATAGCTATTTGTGAAGCTAAAAATCATGAGAATCCATCTGGAATTAAGCCACCATCTGCTAATGCTGTTCCACCCGAACGAGTTGGATTTAGCAACATCATAGAAGACGACTCTTTGATTAGTAGAGGCGTGCTACGTCGCTATCTTCTAGAAATGCCTCAACCTGATCAGCAAGATCTGTGTCAGTCAAGACAAGCTTTTAGCCTTTTAATTGCGCGGCAATATATAGATTTAGGTAAAACTGCAATAGTTAATTACAATAAAGCTGAGAATAATGAGGATAGAATTCTACTAGGAAATAAAACTATTAACCGGATTAATTCGTATCAGTATGGAGGATATCAAGGTGTAGATGCATCTGGCTTTCAACTAATGCTGAATTATCGGCAGTCTGAGTCTAATGACAATAAGAAAAAATCAAGTCTTCGACAAGCTTTCTCTCATTACAAGGTTGAAGATGTACGTATGGGAAAATTTGATCGATCCCAATTTGAGAATAAGATTGTTTTGATTGGCTTAACAGCAACGAGTCAATCAAAAGATCGCGTTTTGACACCTTATGGAGAGGAAGTTTCGGGCGTTACCATTCATGCACAAATGGTTAGTCAGTTACTAAGCACAGCACTAAATAATCGGCGCTCTATTTGGGTTCTGCCACAATGGGTAGAGTTTTTATGGATATGGTTTTGGTCGATTTTAGGAGGAATTCTGGTTTATTACCGTAGAAGAACATCCTATATAGTTTTGCTTGGAGGTGGTTGCCTTGCAGTCATTTATCTTACTTCTTTGATAGCTATGATTACAAGTAGTGTCTGGATCTTAATATTTCCTCCAATGCTATCATTCATTGCTTCAGGCTACGCTGTTTCACGTAATCAATGCATTAAGTAGGAAAATCGAAAGAATGAGTTTCGGAGTTATGAACTGGATTAAACTTAGATCTGTAAGAATTGTTTTGATTACAATAATGCTTGCAACTGCCCTGATAGTTCCAGAATCTTTATTAGCCCAAACTAGTAGCAGTAACTGGTTCGCTAGGATGTGGGAACGATTAACCTCCCGCCCTAAACGAGACCAACGTCCTGAAAGCCGCTATGCAGGGCTTGGTAACCGTGGTCTTTGTCCTTACTCTGAAGATAAAGTCGTTGCACTTATTCCTATTTCATCCGCAACACAGACCTCTTATGTTGAGAAAACAATTTCAGATCATCCAATATTTCGTTTCTACGTTCCTTATGATGAGAGCACAGGATTACAGGCGGAGTTTATTATAAAAGACTGGAATGAAGAAAACATATATAAGACTGTATTTCCACTTGGTGCAACGCCTGGAATTGTGAAAGCTTCTCTTGATCAAAATCATAAGCTGAAAGTTGGGCAGCAGTATCGCTGGATCTTCTCTTTAATTTGCAACCCGAATAATCGATCTGAAGATATCACCGTTAATGGTTTAATTGAACGAGTTAACGCTGATAGTGTTATCCCGAAAAATTTTTCTAAATTTTCAGAGGAAGAACATATTAAGCTTTATGCAGATAACTTATTGTGGTTCGATTTCCTAAATACATTGATTAAGCTAAATCAGGCTTATCCGGAAAAGACAGAATATAAGCAACATTGGGATTCATTGCTTAGGAAAATTGGTTTGAGTGACAGGGCGATTTCGCAATCTAGAAAAACTCTATAGTTTGATACTCGACCTCTCATTAACTTGCAATGCAACAATAAGGTTCAGTATTCTAACGTTGAAGGTCACGCCACTCACCCTGAATTATAAATGCTGCCCAATTATAAGGCGCTTGAAACTTGGATTCGTTCCACATGAATCGCTGTGCTTCCCTTAAAGCCTGAGAAGGAGAGAGAGGATTCCGAGAATTTAGCATTTTTCGATAAAATACTTCCATCAATTTTGCTGTTGCCTCATCATTAACACTCCATAAGCTAACCATGATTCGCTCCGCACCAGCTGTGAGTAAACTTCCGGTCAAACCTGTTAGTGCCTCTCTCCGAACTTCGTTTCCTAGCCCTGTGCTGCAACCACTCAGTACCAATAACTCTGCTGCTGATAATTTCATCTTGAAGGCATCTCTACTGGAGAGAAGTCCTCTTTGCAGATCTCCTTCCTGGTTGAAACTCGATAGAATTATGCCTGACCTATCCAGAGCACGAGTGTTGAAGATACCGTGAGTGGCAAAGTGAATTATTCGGTATTGGTCAAGATTACTGCTTAGAGCATTTTGATAAGTTGCGTCAAACCCCAACCACGTTGTTCTTTTACTGGATGGAAGTAGTTTTGTAATTTGCTCCAGTTCTTGCTGAGTACCTGATAGTGGAGAATAAATCGCTTCCACTGCTGGAGAGATGTTGGTGTTATGAAATGCAGGTGCGCTGCTGCCCACCATCTGTAGCGGTATAAACATCCTTTCTGCGCGTCTATCCCTATGATTGAATACAGGGTCCGCAAATATCGCTAGTTCTTTTGCTGGGGTAGGGCGATTGTTGTGCCGCTGCCGAATTTTAGCCAAGATTGAGGCGGAAGGAAGATTGATAATCTCATTAGTTAAAAATAGCGGCTGCATATAAGGAGCAAATTGTCCCTTCAATCGTGCAGGTGTCATTCGACGATCAGGACGTAAGCTTGGCAACGCACCGAAGGGAATAAATTGAAGAATTCCATCTCCGACAACTAGTAAACGTTTTTGATTGAGTTGGCTAAAAAGATCATCCCCTAAGATCACTTGACTAAGTTGACGACCAATTTCTGCTGTTGTCTGAGGGCTATTCTGACCATTAGGACTCGTTAGATATTCATAAAATAGCCTAGCTTTTTTCTCAATCTCTGCTCTACTTGGTAGTGAAATAACCTTGATTGAAGTCTTAGAGATTACCCATAGATAACTCCGCCTTTTACCTAAAAAATACTCCAGCAACAGTGTATTGTCATCAAGCAATGGTTGAATCTCAGCTAGGTTTACAGGTTGATCGAATCGAAGTCCATCTAGGAGAAGGCGGTCTGTCGCGTTAGGTTGCCGATTCTGTATCGACTTCTTAATATCTTCCAATCTCGCTCCTTGAAAGACTTCATTAGTATTTGTCCGAGCGCGCTCACTTGCTTCAAATGCCAAAACGTCATACCGTTTTGCGGGATGCTCCTGATGCAGTTGCATCAAAAGCTCGATGTAAAGGTCAAAGTATCGCTGTCTGCAATCGAAATAGGCGGATGGAGTGGCACAATATGCCATGAAACTGCTATTTACAAGATTAGACGATGAATTATCCCAAATTCCCAACCCTGAAAAGCCGACGCTTACTCCAATCTTACCTCTTCCTTTAAGATCATAAGCATGGATATATTCTGAAGTAACATATCCAGATTTACCGAATTGGCTCACCTTCTTGGGAACAATGGAACCAAGAATATCAATGGCTTTTTCGATCTGAGACTGAGCTTCAAATAGCTTGCCTAGCTTATGTTCAACTTGCGCCAATTCATAATGGATTTCGGCAGTTGCATTAGACTTTCCAAAGAAAGATTCAAGCGTCAAGGCTTGATAATAGAAATTGCGTGCCTCTTCAAACTTATCAATTTTCCTATAAACTTCTCCAAGTGATTTGTATACACTAGCTCTAACTCGAAGACTGTAAATACTATCGGCATTTTGGATAAACTGTTTGATCAATTCAGGGTTTGATGTGATTAATTGCATCAGCTTCTCAAGATTTGACTTGAAAAGTTTTTCTTTATTGCTAGAAGGAGTCTGAATTGTTATTTGCATTGACTCAAGTATTGACTGTAACGATTTTACTAGATCAGGATTTGATGCGAGTAAGCTTTGAAACAGCTGCTCCAGATCTTTAGGTTTGTTTTTCTTATCATCTAAGGAAGTTAACTGAATCGCTTGTTGGTATGAGTCAATGGCAAATTGAGGCTTATCCAGCTTGAAATAAGCCTCGCCTCGCATTTGCAGGGAAGTCGCTTTAACTAGTCTAAAGAGCGAGGCGATTTGCTTTTGGTCTGGCATTCCATTCAAAGCATTTTCCGGGTCGCTAGCCGTACTTACAGCTTCAATCGAACTAGCCTGGAGTGAGTCTAATGACGCTAATAGGGAGTTGCTAAGCATTAATTGCTGTTCATCAGTATTTAAGCTATTACTAAAGAAGCTGAGAGCAATTGGTACAAATGGCAGTACCCATTTGCTGGTTTCGTCGTCATCTTTCAGTAACAGTGCAGATGCGTTTACAATTCGTTGATTTAAACGCTGTATGTCCCGATCAGTTCTGCGATCGTTTGAAAATACGGTAATTGCATCTATGATTACATCTGTGTAAGGACGTAAACTGCTTTTCGTAGTAATGTTATCAAGCGAAGTATCTAGTTCGCTGATTATTTTGTTTACGTCTGCTAGAGTTTCTTTTATGGCTTGTCGTGCTTGATCATCATAAATACCTTGCTTTTTTGGGTTTCCTAATTCAGAATAAGTGAACCTGAGCATTAATGGCTGATAAATCGTAGGTAATCGAGCAATGAGTCGGGCTAGTTTGGGAGCAAGCTTCAAGAAAATGGGTTGCAATCCATCATCGACTTGATCCCCATGTGGCAGATTTGATGAAATCTTACCTAGTCTACTTCTTGCTGCACTTTCCCATACTTCACTCAAATCATTTGAAGTCCGAATAAGACGGGCACTGTGCGTTAAATAAATTGCCTGTTGATAATCCCCTAGCGCACTATAGTGTGCGGCTAGTTCTAACATGATTGCGAACTCGGACATACTAAGGAAGCTTACAAGAAATGCCTGAGTGCTCCCCTCACTAGTACTCACTTGATTTTTAAGCTCTACTAAAGCATTACCGAAAAAATCTTCTAGCTTTGGCTTTGTTTTAATTGCGCGAATCTTGGTGAGCGCTTTTTGATAAAACGTAATGGCTTGTTCTGGTTCTTCTTGAGTTCTAGAAACTTCTGCCATTTTTATCAACATCAAGATCTCTAGTAAAGGAGCGTTTAGTTCTTGAAATATAGCTTGGGCTTCACTATACGCTCGAAATGCTGCTTGATTATCGTTTGCTTTTTGGTAGATATTTGCAAGATTATTGAGAGTTAGCGCTTCTTTTGCTTTAGAACCCTTAGTTCGAGCAATCTGAAGTACCTTTTGGTACTGTTGAATAGCATAGTCTGTTCTAGTTTGGGCAGATAGTGTTGCTGCTGCTGTTGCTTTTGTCCATTCATTCCATTCATTAATTACTTCATCCTTAATGACGATTACTAGAGTCACTTTATGAGAATCGCGTTTAGATTGTTCTATAGAAGGCGATACGTCATTCGCTGTACCAAGACCGTATACATTAGCAATGTCCTCTTCTAATTGAGATTGATTAAAAATAGTGCCGGGTTTTGATTTGACTACTGACAAAATCTCCGCAATGGGTGTAACTCCCTTAATAGGCTTTCCCTGCTTGTCCAGCTTGTTTCCACTTTTATCAGCAAACTGTACTTGAATATCGTCGATCACGCCTTCTACAACGCTTAAAGTAACTGAACCATCAGGACTTACATCGGGTGTGTCAGCAACTTGAGCCAAAACATAACCATTGTCTTGATACCACTTATTGAGTTTTACAATACCCAATTGTAGGCTCTTCCAATTAAGGATTTTACCGTATTGTGAACCAAAAATATCTTTAACAACTTGAGCAGGCAAAACACGGCTCTTTTCTAGCCGTACTGACTGTAGCACTGGATTTGGCTGTACTTCGAAGATTACGCTCACACCAATTGGTGTATCCTCTGGGGTTGCTTTTACATTCGAGAAAAATCCAGTTTCAAAGATGGCGTTAATGTCCTTTTGTAATTGAGAACGAGTTGTTGTTGTTCCTGGTTTCGTTTGGATAACTCTGTAAACTTCGTTTCTTAAGCGACTATCTGAGTTCTTCCCCTTTACATTAACCACAATTTTGGCAATGCTCACCCTGGGATCGGAATGCTCCTTAGTAGGTATTTTATTTTTATTAGATGAAGCTTTGTGTAATTGAGCGATTAACGATGGCTTGTGCAATATTTCGTGAGCGGTTACGATTGCAAACGGTTGCAGAATAAAGGCAGTGCTTAACAAAGCTGCTAAGCCGTAGCAAATGAACTTGAATGTTCGCTGTCTCCAGACTCGATATTGATTGATTGCTCTTCTCATGAGTTTCACTATTTCAATCAACTGTTTAAAATCAAATGCAGATTAAGTCACTCTCATCAAGTGAACTTGATGAGATATTGTCACGATTTTTTTTAGATTTGAAAGAATTTAAGTGAAATTACAGATTTACTTTCCAGATATATGTGAAATCTTATGTTTCATTACGCTCTCCTCAAGAAATTCTTTGACTCTTGCATTTCTGTGAAAAAGATGTCGAGTATCACGTAAGTCGTCGTACCAAATTGAATGTTGTCGCATCTCTCGATCAATAAGGGGAATCTTACGCTAGATGTCGTGAACAAAAACAAGCCAAAAGGCTTACTGCAAGGCGATTAGAACCCCATTCAACTATTTTCTGAAAAATCTCACGATGCCTAACCAAAATTTTCCTGCAAAAATTCCATGTTTTTTGTCGCTTGAATCTGCAATAGATTGCTAGAAAAGCATTTCAGCGATCGACTCTTCCCTATATCAATGGCTAGGCGACAAAAAGTGTGGGATTGCCTGCAAAAATGTTCTCCTCTCAAAAGCCAGGTATGGTAGGTAGTTCAGCACTTAGACGACTAAAGGCGCGGGATCAACGACAAAAAGTGCGGAACCTGACACAATCTGGTAGATATAGATGGAATAGGCGTTGCATAATGGAGAGATGAATTAACAGAAAAAGACAATGCAATGTCCTGAGTGTCAATCCACACATATTCGGAAGAACGGCAAGAGAAAAGGCAAGCAAAATCATATCTGCGTGAACTGTGGACGACAGTTCATTGACAGCTACGATCCACCCCAAGGCTATTCGGAGGAAGTCAAACGCGAATGCTTGAAGATGTATGTCAATGGCATGGGATTTCGAGCCATCGAACGAGTCAAAGGAGTGCATCACACGACAGTCATTTACTGGGTCAAACAAGTCGGGTTGCTGCTGCCCGATGCCGATGCACCTGACACCGTCCCCGAAGTCGGCGAACTCGACGAACTCGAAACCTTTGTCGGCTCGAAAAAAACAAAATCTGGTTGTGGACAGCCGTCAATCACTTCGCGCCCGGAATCTTAGGATGGGTAATTGGCGACCACAGTGCAAAGACATTTGCACCCTTATGGAAGTTCGTCATGTTGTGGAACTGTTACTTCTATGTCAGTGATGGCAATCGCGTCTATCCACTGTTTATTCCCGATGCGGATCACATTGTCAGCAAAACTTATATGATTCGAGTCGAAGGAGAAAACACCCGCTTGAGACATTACCTCGCTCGATTGCGGCGCAAGACGCTTTGCTATTCCAAGTCGATAGAAATGTTGGAGCATTCAGTCCGGCTACTGATTCACTATCTCAAATTCTGGGATGTGCCGGTTCCAGGATGATTCATCTTCTTATTCAGCAACGCCAACTGAGGCGTTGCTGAATGATGGCATGAATTCTGCCCTCATCCCCTAACCCCTTCTCCCAAATTGGGAGAAGGGGAACTAGAGTTCTGGCTCCCGCTCCCAAATTGGGAGCGGGTTGGGGTGAGGGCTGCAACTGATTCAAACGAAGAAAGCATACTGTGATTCAGCAGCACCCAAACTGATTAACTCTACTCTATTGGCTCAAGCACAGTAGAGTCAGCCGCCAAACAGATTGATCATCTATTGAAGCTCTTTGGTGCTCAATGGAACAGAGGGAGTGTCAATCAAATGTTAAGACTCCATTGTGCTCATCTCCAACAGACCTGAGATGCCCAGCGTTTCTGCACATTTGAGATGCACCCATAGTCCTGATAAAGTTCTGCGTTCACTTGAATTGCTACCAAGTTTTCTCACATACATGCAGAGTGTGATAAAGCGGTGAAGACACTTCATTAACGCCTAAGTGTTTGCTGGCAATTACTTTAGTCTGCAACTCTTCAAAAATTCTATTCCATTCTTCTAGTTTGTTGAAGTTGTACGGAACGTTAATTTTGTGCAGAGGATCTTCGGCGAAGTGTGTAAAGATTCGATTTGCAAAATGGTCAAAAAACATTGTGTGATGAAATTGACCCAATTCATCAAAAGCTAGCATAGGCTTGGCTTCTTCCCGTTGTACCTTGCTCAATTCTGTTTCGTTGATACCATAAACAGTTTCGACGGTGATTAAACGCCCATTTGGGCGTATCAAGCGAATCAAATCTTTGATCGAGGCAATTGGAGCATCACTATGATGCAACACGCCATAGATGAGAATCGCATCAAACTGCTCATCCTCAAGCGGCATTGTTTCTCCTTGAGTAAAGTAGACAAAAGGCAAATTGGATTCGTCTACCAATGAATTACGACAGACATCTGCCAAAGTCACATCGTAGCAATTATCTGCAAAACGTCTACCTAAAAGACCATCACCACAACCAAAGTCCATAACCCTGTTGCCAACAACATAGGGCATGAACAGGTCATATTTTCTTTGAGATAAAGACTTCACTTCCTGATGATGTTTCTGGATCAGCCCAGTATCCACTAAAAGCTGATGAGCAAGATATTCGTACTCTGGCTCATATTGTCTAGAGCCAGCTAAAAAAACCACTTCTTCAGCTAAGCTTCTAGCATCACATTGATTATCTAGCTTTAGAAACAAGTTGACCAACTCATAATTAATGTGTTCTGCAAAAATCCTGTTTGCAAACAACTCATTCGTGCTAGGAATAGCCTGCCCCCAAAAGTTCTTTTTAGAAGGTAGCTGATTCATTGTTGTATGTCCTTTCCGAGGAATTAGTACTTTAATCAGGAGAAGCGTGAAGAAGCTTAGACGAATAATTTAGACCGCCACTTGGCTCAGAGATTCTGCAACTTCCTCTACATAGTCCTCATCGATATAAGCTTTACTAGAGGAAAGCTCAAAGAGCAACTTAAATAGATTGACATTGTACTTCTCTGAGTATTGCTGTGCGTATGGAACGCAGTTGCTATGCAAACTTAAAAAGCCACAAATAACATCTAGGTTATAGTTGTGCCCAGACTCTGTGTCAGATGCAACTTCACTATAACCAACATTCAAAATCCTTAGCAAATCGATGTTGGCAGCCATTCCTTTTTTTTGTAAAGCTGCAACAATCATTTCTGTAGCAGGATTGCCTAAGCTTCTTCCTAGTCCACGAAGAGAAGAATCAATAAAGCTAAATCCCAAGTTGATGGCTTCAAGACTATTGGCAACAGCAAGTCCCAAATTGTTGTGCCCATGAAAACCAAGGGGAATGCTTGAACAGCATCTTACACTGCTGTAATACTCCCGAATGTCCTCAGGAAACATACTTCCGCAAGAATCTACAAGGTAAACCACATCTGCTCCATACTGTTGTAAGGCACATACTTCTTGGGCGTAGTCCTTTGGTGTGAACAATGAGGATTGCATGAGATTTGCAGTGACAGTCATTCCGTGGTATTTTGCTCGCTCTATAAATGGTGCAGCTTTTTCTGTCTCATGTGGATTGATACCAACTCTAATGAAGCTGGTATGAAATTTAGCCGCCATGTCAATATCGCCAAGTCTAGCAATTCCTGGAATGCAGAATACGCCAAACTTTGCTTTCTTTAACGCCATGCAAGCAGCCAGCAAATATTCTTTATCCGTCTGCACTGCACTGCCATAAGATTGGCTTCCATTTAAGCCTAAGCCATGACCAACCTCAATGTATTGAATACCAGCTTCTTCAAGCTTCTTACAAATAGCCGATGTTTTTTGCATGGTGAATGAGAAGTTCACCGAGTAACTTCCATCACGTAAAGTTGTATCTAGAATATTAATACTCATCGCTTCAAACCTCGAACTGATATGTTGTTACCCTAAGTTGCCTCTATCCCACTTATCCTTGATTCAACTTTTTGAATCTGTTGCATGAGCCATTTTTCGATCAAATACTTATCTTTGTCATAGTCTGGGATCTCTTTATGCCAGTACCTTGAAAAGTGCTCATGCAGTGCGGAAGTGATAAACGGGTCACGAATTACAATCCACTTTAGTGTGATTTGTTTTTCGATAGTTTCAGTTGGAATTTCCATGACAGAAAGAACTCCATCTCTTACTTCACAGAAAGAGGGTCTAATTCCCTGAATCCATTCAGCTTCACTCAGAAGTGCCATCCTGTAGTTCTGCATTGCTAGTAGCTCAATTAGTGAATGGAGAACTTCCAGAATTTCGCGGTCAGTCAATCTAAAGTACTCTCCCAGATTGGGATCAAATAACCCTTTCTCAACCAAATCTTCTATGCAGGATTTGGGATATACATAGAAACAGCGATTTCTTTTTAATCGCTCAGCTAGTTCTCTTTTTCGCTGTTTTCGTACCTCAATTTCCTCTTCTAACTTCTCATCATCTAGTTTGTAAACTTCACGAAGCCATTGTGCCTCACCTGAAGTGATCTTAAATTGGCTGTCAGGCTTGACAATATCGGATAAATGCTTAGATATGATGATGGAGTCACACACTTCCTTATCTAATTTCGACAGTTTCCCTATCAACTCTCCTCTTCTCTCGTCAGGATACTCCTCAATTATAGGAGTTGATAAGCTTTCAAGCTGCTTGAAGTGCTTATCCAGAATGGCTATTAATTCTTGGTCTTTTTTCCCTTTCAGGTGAACACCTGAGTCAACAGATTCTGCCTGATTCGTCGCAAATCCAAGAAATGCTTCTTTGCCAGGAATAACTAGCACTCCATAAGGTGCTTGCATCACGCCAATTTGGTTAAAAGCATAGGGCTTGTATTCACCCTTAAATCCGACGTATTGAAGGATGGACCTGACTATCTTTAATGTTCTATCGATTTCCCTGTCCAATCGGATTATGTGAGTGACATTCACGCCACTTCTCAGTACATTTTCAACAACTTTTAACCATTCACTCTCCTCTTCAAAAACACTTCTTGAACCTTGATACGTTAAAAACACTTCAGAATTAGTATTTTCAATTGCAGCTTGCTTCTTCAAAATATCGATGAGTTCACGCCTGATACTCTCATTTTCATCAGAAGCTGAACTTCCTTGTCTGCTCTTCTCTAGCTCCTCGTGATCATTCTCGAAGGGAGAACCCCCTAATGACCTTGATAGTTTCTCTTGCGAAGACGAAAGCTTAGTCCGACCTCTTCCTTGTCGCCTTCTCGCTTCTTTCTCCTTTTCCCTAATCTTCCGGGCTTCCATCAAAGTCGTCTTTAAATGCTGTAAAGGAATATCGAGAGCTTTTGCCAGTTTAGGAAGATCATCTGAAAACTCAGATATGAGTCGATCCCCCCGTAGTATTGCCCGAGTTTTGCCTGAATCAAGGTCAGTCTCTTTTGCCAGCTTTTCACCTGTCAAATTCTTCTCCTCAACCCGCTGACGTAGAAGGGCTGCAAAGGGATTGCGCTCGATCTTCATACAGATATCCTCTGTCAACTAGAACAAGTTTAGTCGTGTCCGGACAAAAAGGTAACGTTTATAAATTGAATTTAACACAACTGATTTTTGTCAGAAATGTGTTATGCTCCATAATAGTTTGTGAATGCTATCGCTACACATCCTCGTATGGAGGGCAGACATGGCTCTAGACGACTTTTTAACTTGCAGTGAGAGACTGCTAAAGCTTTACGGTGCCAGAAAATATGGCTCACTGAGAGTAAGTTTGAGGTCACGGATTGATGGCAGAACTAGAATTTACGCAGCGATTCTCGAAGGTACTGAATACCCGATCTTTTCCTTCACCTCTGCGGATTTATTGTCGAGTACCGCCTCATCCCAAGAGGAGGCGAGCCTACTGAATTTTTTGCGACGCGCAGATGAAGCGCAAGGCTTTGGTGATGCAGGTTTTCAATTCTCCTCTGTGAAAGGGGATAAACTGCTCTTGGAAGCCCATGAGCGGTTTACACGAAGATTCCTTCTCTAAATCATTGAGTTAAGCTTCTACAACTCCAAAGCGATATCTTAATTTTTGATACACCAACCTGAAAATCTTACTAGAAGAGGTTAAGGGGCGGACCTGATGGGTACCGCCCCTTAACTTTAAACTCTAAAACCGTTTGTAATAAGAAGGATGTGCATTGTGAGCAATTATTTCAAGTCTATTCAAGAGCTTGTCGAAACCCATTGGCAATTTAACGAATTGATTAGCGAGGTCAAAGCAAAAACAGGCGTAAGTCTCTCAGAATGTGAGAAGACATACCTGACCCTCATCCTTTATGGGCTAAGCGTCTCAGAAATGGCAGCCATTCTTGGCATTGCCGAACCAACTGTTCGGAATAATCTATCGCGTCTGTATGAGAGTTTTAAAGATTACCTGGAAGACTGGGTGACGGAAGAGGAAAGATTCCTTCCGTGGAAAGCTGATACGCGGGTAAGGGAACCTCGCGTGTTGCAAGCTCTCGTGGGGAGGGCAGGGTACAGAAAAGAGATGAGATGACAATGTTTTCTTCCAATACCCCATTTCTGGCTTATAGCCGAAACCACCACAGATACAGGGAAGTAGCCATAAATCTAGCTTGTGAGGATGATGTTTTACTAGTGAGTCATTTGCCTCGGATATAGCCATTACTCGATCGCTGAATTCATCATCACTAAGTCGATCAGCCTTTTTAAAGATGGCTACATTCATACCAAATGCTGCACTAGCACTAGTGATCAAGTTCTCAAGAATTGTGCCGAAGAATTCTACATTCACATTCTTTGCTTCGATGGTCCGAATTTCCTAGCCGAATCTCAACTATTAGCAGTTTACAGGCTGCTGCAAATTGTCGCTCAACAGAGGGAGAGTACTCATGACAGTAAGAAATTTCTCATTCTTAAAAAATGGTTCCCTGCTTCATGTTCTGCTGTTTCCGTTTTTAAGTCATCCAAAGAGCAAGGGACAGAGTTATTTTGGGCATTTTCTTCTTGCCATGTCTGTTGCTATTCGCTTGCTCATTAGTTCTCTTTTGTTTTCTGCCCATGCAGTTCTTCCTCTAATACCAATTGCAACTCGATTTAATTTAGATGCCACAATCTTTTTTCTGACTGCGAAGAATCAGTCTATCGCTACTGCCCGTGAAGCATCACGGTCGATTAAACCGTAAAATTCCAAAACCTGCGGAGAACCCGAAGTTAATGCATTTTGCCAGAAACATAGATGTTTGTAGAGATCAAGTGATTTGAAACTTTTGTTGCTAAATTTTTGAAACGCTAATCTGTAAGTACGGAAATCCACTTCTATGAATTGCTAAGTGTCAGCCATGATCGGCGGAACAACAACCAGCAATTCTGCTCTAAAAAACGATCGCGAAATAGCATTCTTGAACGTCAGCTACATAGATTTCAGTTTCAAAAACATTTGATGTGGATGAGCTAGATAATTGCATCAGTTGGAGAAGGTACATGGCTAAACTAAAATCGCCTACTTCTAGTAAAATTGCGCTATATTCTCTCAACTATAGTGAGACTCTTCTGAAAGAGATGCCATTTGCGCGCTACTTCCACGAAAGGAGCTACTGCCATTTGGCTCTACTTCGGAACGAAGAAATACAGCTTGTGCTAGTTACTTCAGAGTCTATTGATGGGTTCACCATTGACTATCATTTGAGAGATTTGTATCAAATGAGTGATGAGCAGCAGGCTGCTGCAAAAGAGCGATTAATTTTACTAACCGCGAACACGAACACATCGGGCTATCTCATCGACCAGGTTTTAAATAGCCAGGAAACTATTGAGAAATTAAAGGGTTTTTTAGTTGGCGACACAGAGTTAATAAACTTCTCTTCGTCGGAAAAGATCAATCTCTTGGGTCAAATATTGGGAGCTTCTGTTCAGGAGTCTGCCCATTTACTGAGCCAGCTTTGGGGAAGTAAATCTGGAAGTAGGAAAGTCCTTTCTAGAAGCAATGTTTCAATTCCAAGAGGAACAAATCTTATTCTAAAGGATCTGAATGATGTCAGAGCAGCGGCTCTTGATCTCTCTAGTGCAAGCCCTCCAGCTCAATATGTCATTCTGAAGCTGAATTCGACAAGTTGGAGTTCTGGGTTAGGAAATGTTTTGATTGACTGCAAGAAATTAATTGAATCAAATGATCTATCCCAATCTGTAAGCAGTATTTTACAACCTTGGGAAGACTTTGCAGACGAAGTTGCCAAAGAAGGTGCAATCGTTGAAGAGTATCTATTAAATGTCGTCAGTTCTCCAAGCGCGCAAGGATATATTGATCCAGATGGAGAGGTAAAAATTCTGTCCACTCATGAGCAAATCCTTGAGCAGGGCAAATTTCTTGGCTGTGTCTTTCCTGCTGATGCACGATATCTATTTGAGCTTGATAAAGCCGCAAGAAAGATTGGTAGTACATTGCGAGATTTGGGCATTAGAGGAGCATTCGGAGTTGATTTCCTCGGCTTTAAGGACGGACACCTGCTGGCGACCGAAATCAACATCCGAAAGCTCGGAACAAGCCATGTACTCACTTACGTGGAGGCAATTTTAGAAGCTGGAGTGGGCACTGATGGTCTACTGAGAAATAGAAACGGAATCCCGATCTACTACGTTCAGAAGAGAGTATATGAACCTTTGCTGCTAAAGTACCTATCACCTGAACTAGCTATCGAGGTCTTAAAGGAGAGCAACCTATTCTATAGCCACGACACCCAATCGGGAGTAGTGCTGCTAGCCTTTAGCGCGCTAGAGAATTGTGGCTTTGTAGAAGTCATAGCAATCGGGCAAACCCGCAGCGAGGCATTTGTTTTGAGTCAAGACGCGCAAGTAGTTCTCTTCAACAGAGCAGAGTTACTTCGCGCTAACTCTACAGGTATTAAATAGCTGGCTTTGAGCTAATTCTAAGCTCAAAAGTAGTATTCTCAGCCTTGAAGACTGCTTCATCTCTAATGAACCAGATTCATATATGGAGGAATTATGTCTACTTTACCTTCGGAAGAGCCTGAATATTTAAGAGTACTGCTTTGCCGTAGGCTCTTGATGATGCTTCAAGAATCTGGTCACGGCGAAGTTCTCATTAGAATGGAGCGTGTTCGAGTTGATCGTGTCTCCATGACCATTTTATGTGGTGTGTCCAATCGTTTTGTCTTCTCAGACAAGTCCCTGTTTGAGTGGCTAGAAAAAGGGATGTGATCACTTTTGGGTACTGCATGAGTTTAAGCTCAGCGCCTCATGTCATCACTTGTAAATCTATATTCTCATACTACCTAGTTTCTGATGAGTGTGCGTCTCACAGCCGGAGGAGTGGATAACCATTTCTTCGGCTTTTGCTTTCTGTACCTTTAATTGTTGAAATTGTTCTAAAGAATGAGGTGAACTGTAATGGGTTATTCAGTTGAAATCTGGGAGAAACGAAGTAATGTTCGCTCCCGCCCTTTAAGAAGGGATGAAATTTCCAGGGTTGCTGGGCTAGCTTTCTCTCCTTGCGCGTCCCCTATATCCAACCACCCTTTACTCATAGCTGATACTAGTCTGCGTGAAGCTTTTCTTGGATATATGCTGTGTCAATACTCTCATGAACTGCTGCATTTAGAGACCAGCATTGTTCAACCTGTGTGTCAATCTCTAGCGCTGAGTCCTGATTTTAATCAGCAACAGCGTGTAACCGCCCGATGTTTGTTGATTGACGAAGCCTATCACTCCTTAGGATTCAACCTGCTCATAGATGAGACAAAGATGGCTTTCGATTTAGATCTTTCCATTCTCAAACAACCGAGTTTTCTCACATTAGTTCAATGCCAGACACAACAGTTTGACCAAGCTTTAGTTTATCTGCTTGCGTGCTGTGTACTCGAAACTGTGATCTGCGGAAAAATGTCTAAGCTTACTATGGACACAATGGTTGCTCCCCGTGTACGCCAATTATTCTCTGATCATGTGAACGATGAGAGCAAACATGGAGACTTCTTTGCAGAAATTTTCAAGGACACTTGGTTCCGCTTGACTACGTATGAGCAGGAAGGAATTGGCTCTGTCTTCCCTCACCTGCTGTTTAGCCTAATTATGCCGAACATGCAGGTAGAACACGATGTTTTGTTGCATTTAGGTTTTGATGACAAAACAGTGCAAAGAATCATGCAAGACACCTACGCTAGCCCACCTTCCTTTCATGACGCTGCATATCAATCAGGACAGAAAACGCTCAGGATGATGCAGGAAATGGAAGTTTTCTCACTGCACGCAATTGCTGATGCCTTCGCTGAACATGGTATGACTTTCATCTAGTTTTTCAGAATTTGAAGAGAAGAATCCTTGCCTTAGGGAATTGCATGATTAGTAGAACCAGATCCCTAAGGCACCATCTAGTTCATAACTATTGTACCTCTGGTGCTGATCAGTGTGAGGCTGACAGCTTGGGGAAGTGTTATTCACTTCCCCCGTTTTTGCTTTCTGAGATGTTCGACGGCTGTCTCCCTAGCACCTCATTATTTAGGAGCATTCACATGAAATTACCAAATACGCCTTGCGGAGGAAGCATCTCTTTCAAACGCAAACTTTACACCTTGGTTCTGCTTAGCCTCGCATTTGGAGTTGCAATCCTCCTAATTCCTTACCCCACTAAGCTTCTACCACAATTTCTGTTGGGGGCAATGTTTGCTCATAGTATAGAATTGCTTCATGAACTGAACCACCGTAAGCAATTTCTCAATGACTTTTTGAATCAGTGGGTAGCAGTGCTGCTAGGACTACCTATGCTAACTAGCGCTTCACTCTATAAATTTCTTCACGGGCTGCACCATAAATTTCTTGGAACACCTGAGGATACAGAGAGCTTCTCCTACGACTACAATCAGGTAACTACTTTTAGAGGTTTCATCCTGCATCTATCGATATTCAATCATTACTTAACTTCGTTAGGATGTATGCAAGCGGCAGTTTTTGATGCAATGGATTTTAGAGAGGATATGCCATTTCAAGTAAGGAGTCGCGTCCGAAGTGAGTTCCGTCTAATGGCTTATTCTGTTACTTTCATGCTTGTTTTATCAATTTTGCTGCAAACTAAGTTTTTTCTAGATATCTGGTTTATCCCTTTGATTTTGGGCGCTGGACCTGCTCATGCTTTAATTGAGCTTCCAGAGCATATTGGTTGCGATAGCACTACAACTGATATTTGTATGAATACACGTACTATTAAAGCAGGTAGATTCGCTGAATGGTACACCAATGGCAACTGTTTTCATGTTGAGCATCACTTAAATCCTGGTTGGGAAATTAGTAGGCTCCGTGAACTTCATGCTCAAGCTACATCCACATCAAGGATAGAAAATTTAGAAGATTCATATATTGCTTTTTACAGTAAAGTCTTAGTCATGATCCTTCGGAATAGCTTTGAGCAGAAGTTCTAAGAGTATGGACAGTGGTCCATTCCTCGCATATTTCTTAATAAAGAAATAGAAGTTGCCGAAAGGCTATTTCTGGAAGCTCGATCGTCGTTTTAAGACGCTGAAGCCATCGCTGCAATTTTGCTTCGTAGCTCTTCTAAGGAAAGCCCCATTACTTCTGCCAGAGCATCCCACTGCTTCAATGTGAGGGACGGCTCGACCTTTCCCTGCTCCCATGTCCGCAAGGTCGAAGACGAAATATCTATTCCTACGGCGAATCTTTCTTGCGAGAGTTTTGTGGCTTCTCGCAACTGCTTTATCCACGGCGTTGTGACACCTGCTTGGCTCATAGCGACAGAAAGGGGACGCGAGTGATGTGAGCAGCGAGAATCACTGCTTGTGCTCAATTATCCCCTACCAATTCGGTTTCTGGCAAAAATTTTGTTGTCCTCTATCTTCCATCAGGTTTTTGCGCGATCGCACTTCGGCAAATAACCGAATTTCGTTGATCCACCTCTTTCCGAAGAAATAAACGAGAACTCTCGCCGATATCCCACGGTGGATCATGACATGGATTCCTCACGAGTGGCATTCTCGCTAGGTTTCAGCCTTCAGATGATAGTTCTGAGGAGGTGACATCAACGATTTCAACGGATCGATGGAGCGAGAAGTTCTCGTCTTCGATGTGGGGCAATACGCGCAATTCAATTCGCATGTTGCTGGGAATCACCCAACGGAGATGTCGATCGATGATCATTTCAATTCGGGCTTTGAGCGCTGCTTGCTCGGAGAGTAATGCCCGAATTGCCCGCTCTTGAGCCTCTTCCTGAAAATTCTCTCGCTGAGTTTCATAACTATCCGCATCACTCTCCTCGGAGGGAGCATAAAAACTGGCTTCTAGGAGATCCGCCAATTCTTGAGGAGCGAGTGAATGATGACGTGCGATCGCGAGCGTCACTTCCTCCAGCGACAAAATGTAGGACGCATCATCGAATTCACCAAATCCCACATCAAGGGGTAAGCGTAATTCACGATCTGGGGTTCCAGGCTGGGTTTGGGTGACAATGGCAGTGATGCTGTCAACAATTACGTTGTCCTCTAATCCATACATCTCACCAAACTCATCGGGAGAAAAGGTGCGATCGCCAATTGCGATTTCAATCCGTGCAGGACTCAGCTTAGGCAAGGCATCGTACCAGGGGTAGCCACGATATCGATCGTCGGTAGACAGCAGTGTGTAGGGCAAATCTGCCGCATTCAGAGCACGCGCTAGGATTTGCTGCTCGTGTGCTTGTAAATTGCCACCCTCAACCAACATGGCGGTCGGGTCGATGAATTGAGCAGGGGCGTAACTTCCTCCTGATATATGATCGGTGATTCGAGGCGTGAAAGGGTGCAACTGCGAGCGTGCGGGAGGAAGTTCGATGCCAAAGCTCCGTGCTTCTAGCCATCGCACATAAGGAAGGTCGTGATGCTCCAAAAGTGCAACAGTTTCATAGAGCGCACGTCGCAATTCAGTTTTGAGGTCTGCAAAAAATTCGTCCTGCACCACTTCCTTACGAGCAGGGAGGACTAGCTTCAAATCAGGTGCGTTTTCTACATCAACGCGCACTCGAAGCGTCATGTCGTTGCAGGACAATGTAGGCAGAGGAAGGTTTACAGTGAGTCCGTAGAAATTAAGTGTTCCGTCCCCGCTACGGTCTCTCCAACGATGGTCAGCCGAGACACCCAGGCGTAACCCTCGCCACTCCTTAATCAGCAGTGCATCTCGAAGGAAATCTTGTTGAGCAAGTGCCCTGCCGTCAAAGCCCACAGCGAGTGGGTAATACTGCGCCGCTTTTTCGATGTGGGGTTGAACGCGATCAAGTTCATTTGCCGTAAGCGGAAATTCGATTCGGGTCCCTTCCTGTGTTTCGATCGGTCGGGTAATGGCGATCGCGGCTCCGGCGAAATGCTCCGGCTCTAACTGCACCTGCCAATTCTGAGATGAGATCGTCGCTCCACGATGAGCGAGACTAAAAAAGCCCATCCCTGCGGGGTCTTCACTTTCAACGATCGAGGTATTCCAGTCGCTTTGTCCTAAACTCAGAAGCGTTTGTGGATTCTCAATTCCACTGCCATCGTCCTGAACGCAAAGATATCCTAAATCGTTGAGCGAAACTTCAACATAAGTGGCTCCGGCTCGTCGAGCGTTCTGGAACAGTTCGTTGATGATATCCTCTAAGCTGGCATTAAAGAGTCGTGTTACTTTGCTCAGAATTTGCGGACTAACTGTAGCTGCGATCGAGGAAAAGGATGCATTTTCTAGCTCCTCTGATGCGTAAAAAGAAGTCGCTAAACTTTCATCTGAGAATTCAGGATTGGGAGTTTGCTCTGGCGTGGGCATTGCTGGCTCTGGAACTAGGCTTTGATTCTTCTCTAGCAAGCAATGCAAGAGAATTCAAGAACTTTTCCAGCAATTCCAAGAGAACTTGGTCACTTTTGCACAGTGGCTGATGAATCAAAGCCTGATAGTAAAAGTGGAGGGATAGACCTAAAAAGCAAAGGATAACCGTTGCTATCCCTCCAATCGATTTCAAGCCTCTGATTCACACTTAGCTAATATCAGTTCGAGATAAGAAATTGCCAGAAGTTTTGATTTTCCGAGACTTGAAGCAGGCTTCAAGTCAAGCTTTTGTCAATAAGCCCCCCGATTGAGAATATTTTCATTGGCAAGTCCTACCGAGAAAGCCTTACCATCTAGTTGATTAGCTCAAGCTATTTGTAGCGGGCGTTTCAACCTTTGGCTTAACCCGAACTCAGGTTGGTTGAGGAGACGAGATTTAAGCCCTGAATGGCTAGATTTTAGAACATTACAAAGGATCAGGCTCAAATTGTACTCGCACAGAGCACTCGAAACTGCTATCAGGTTCTTCATCTTCTAGCGATCGTGGTGAAATGGTTAATTCGAGTTTCATTCATATTGCTCGGAATTACCCAGCGCAGATGTCGATCGATAATCATCATTACGCGGCTATATAGCAATCCTAACTGAGTTATGAAGTTGAGAAACTTGGGAAGACTGAGGTCAGAACAATGACCTCGTCGACTTATGCAAGCTGACCTCAAACAGTTCATCGATAGCAACCCTGACGCACGGGAACTGAAACGGGCATTAGCCGTACAAATGGTGCAACAAAACTATCGCTACGAGGACATCCAAGCCGTCCTACAAGTGTCGCTCGGCTTTATCAGCAAGTGGAAACAGCGCTTTGCCGATGAAGGGGTTCAAGGCTTACGGTTAGCGTATCAAGGCGCGAGTCCTTATCTGAGTGCCGAGCAACGCACCGAAGTTTTGGCATGGTTGCAGCAGAAGCAGTATTGGCATTTGCCAGAGTTGCAACAGCATCTTGACGAGACGTATGGGGTGGTGTTTGCCTCCAAGCAGAGCTACTACGAATTATTCCACGCTGCTGGAATTCGGTGGAAAAAGACGCAAACGACGAATCCAAAACGCAACCCTGAACTGGTTGAGAAAAAAAACTGAAATTGCCACTTGGCTCGAAGCGCATCGACCTGCGATTGAATCTGGCGAACTCGTGGTCTTGTGTCAGGATGAGTGTCATTTGCTTTGGGGCGATGTCACAGGCTATATGTGGGGCAAAAGCAGTGAGCGCATTGAAGTGCCTGTCACCAACAGTCGCGATAAACAAACCTATTATGGCACCATTGACCTTGCGACCAAGCGCTGCTTGATTCAAGCCTATGACACGGGAAACTCGGATTCGACGATTGCCTTCTTGCGCTATTTGATGCAGCAGTATCCGAATCAACGGATTGCTTTACTGTGGGATGGAGCCACCCATCATCGCTCTCAAGCCCTCAAAGACTTTCTTGCCTCGGTCAATGCCAGTCTTGACCCAGAACACTGGCGAATCACCTGCATTCGCTTCGCCCCGAACGACCCACGCCAAAATCCGATTGAGGATGTTTGGCTTCAGGCAAAACGCTTTATTCGGGAGTACTATCACCTCGGTCGTTCTTTTGCTCTGATCAAGTGGTTGTTTGAGTTCGTCCTTCATCAGCAGTTGTTTAGTTTCCCAAAGCTTGAGATGTATGGCACTTTTTCACGGGTCAATTAGGATTGCTATATTACAAATAATTACAAAATCAATCTACGTGTAGCAAGTTCATGAATACATACGTTAGAAGAAATAAGGAAATTATCAGTATTGAAGAATTCTTGGGAGCAGCTATCAGGACATCTATCTTCTATGTGTCCAGTAACTAATGTGCCAGTTCGTATGGCAGTTAATCCACTCTCGATAACAGATTAATGGGCATCTCTATTGGCTTGTACATCTATTTGACTGGCATACAGCTAGATCTAAATTCCGTCATAAATCTCACACTGCGCTGTTAGAGTGCAAAATAGCAGCAGGTGTAAAATAGCACCTTTGTATAGAGCAAACATTTCTCTAGAACACACTGTACGGTTATTTTTTTGCCTTCATCTTAGTCAACTTAGGTAATTGCAAATGTACTCCGATATCATCGAAGCTACTCGAAACGAAGTTCTGCGGTTAATTAACAACCAGAGTGAATTGATAGATGAACTGCTTACAGTTCCTAATCTATTGCTAAGAAGTATCGAAGATGGGCAACAGGGAATAGATGACGAATTAGTTAGAGACTGGCAGAACCGTCTCAACAATGAGAAGGAGAAAGTTGAAAACTTAGAAATGGTTCTTGCTGTTGTAGGGATCATGAAGGCAGGCAAATCAACGACCATAAACGCAATTAGCGGGTCTGAGATCTTACCTAATCGTAATCAACCAATGACAACTTTACCAACAGTAATACGTCATTGTAGAGGTAGAAAGAATCCTGTTCTCACGTTCGCGAAACGCCAACCTGTAGAGGCAATGGTGAATGAAGTAAAGAAGAAACTTAGAGAATTAGACCAACTCGATAGTTTAAGTATGATCAATTTAAACAGTGAGAAAGATGGTCAAAGTCTAATTAGTAATATTTTGAATCATAGATTTGGTTCTTTCAAGGAACGTTACGAAGGGCAGAAAGAGATATTTGCATTCCTACAAAAACTAAATGATCTGGTTAGATTGGCTCAGGACCCATACATCAACATTGAGTTTCCAATTGAAGAGTATGAAAATTTAAATGACTTACCCACTATTGAGGTTGAGTTCATTCATCTTTCAAGCCTTCGAGAAGTTGCTAAAGGAACTATCTCTCTGTTAGACACTCCAGGTCCCAATGAGTATGGGCAGGGAGACAAATTACGCAAAATTTTAGATGCACAAATTGCTAGAGCATCAGCAGTGCTGATGATTGTAGATTATAACAACCTTAAAAGTGAAGCTGAAGGTGAAATTCGCGATCGTTTGGAAGAGCAATCTGGGCTTATTTCAGATCGCCTTTTTACGATCGTAAATAAGTTTGATCAGAAAGACACCAATAGCATGAGTGAAGAGGAGGTTAAGCAATATGTTGCTGGCACTCTAATGCAGGGTAAGATTTCTCATGGAAGAGTATATCCAGCTTCTGCGCGTAATGGATATCTTGCCAATCGTGCACGACAAGAAATGGATGAAAACGGCAACTTGCCCGATGAAGATGAAAATGGATGGGTTGATGATTTTGGCAAGATAGCATTTGGAGATTTTTGGACTAACGTTGTCAAAACTCAAAAAGCTCAGTATGCAGGAACAATTAAATCTATGATTCCAGTGGTGTGGGCAAACAGTATGTTTGGAAAACCACTTGAGGAAGCAGTTGTCAAGGCATCTGGAACGGCTGCTTTGATCAGTATGCAATCTGCAACCGCAAAAATGTTAGATCTAGGTAATCGCTTAGAGAACTTTCTGGAAATTCGTCGTGGGACTTTGACAAAGACAGTTCAAGAGATTCGTCGGATAGTTGATGAATTAGAGAAAGACGTTGAGAAAATCGAACGCGCTGAAAGTCAAGCTGAAGTCGAACTCTTACAACAGCTAGATCAGTTTTTAGAGTTTACTCAAGTTCTATACGAGAATACTAAGCAAGACCTCAACAAAATTCTAAAAGATTTCTTCAAGTATGGAAAGCTGCGAGAAGAGTTTGAATACAGTCAATATCGGCAAAAACAAGAAGAAATAACTTCACCTTTGGAAAAGGTATATTTTGCTCTCCCTCTCTCTATCGCTAATGCTTTTGCACAGCTTTATTCACAAGATCAATACAGAATTAAACGGCGTGCATCCTTTGAATTTGACTCTAGTAATCCTCGAATCACATTTGCTTCCAAGAGAGAAGCTGAAGATTTTATAGAAAAAATAGATCGAGAGATTAGCATCTTTACAAATGAAGCTGAGCAGGAGCTTGAAAAAGCTATGAGAAGCTTATCCAGACATTTGGAGCAAAAGATCCCTGAAGTTTTAGTCAGAAATATTGGAGAAATTTTAGATGAAGCGAAGCAGAAATTAAAGCGCGACGGCTTCTCAGTAGATTTCCGAATTCCAGAACCAAACACGGAGGAGAACAAAATTGACCTCAGTTCTCTAGTGTCGGGAAGTATACAAACCGTAACCAAAGAAATACAAAATTCTGAGTTTACAAAAAAAGAAGGTGTGATACGGGGAAAGATTCCTCGTGGGGCAGGTACATTAGCTAAATGGGGAACTCTCTGGCTTTGGCAACCGAAATGGGGATATGAGGAAGTAGTCACTAAAAATAGCGAAAGTTCGTATGTTGTAGATATGGCTAAACTTGAGAGCGATGTACTGGAGAATTTAGAGAGTACTGTGTTGAATCTAGGCTCTAGCAATCAAAACTTTTTCGAGTCTTCGGTGAAACCATTGATTGATGATTACTTTGAAAGGTTGAAGAGCTATCTGCAAGAGTTTCGAGGCACCATGCTAGATAGTATAAGTAGCCACCGTTTAGATGAAAGAAGTATACGAGAGCTAATGGAGCAGATTGTTGAACTTAAAAAAAAGATAGCTCCTCACAATAAAGATGTAGAAGAGATTAAGAAGGGTCTACAGGAACTTAAATGATGGATGAATCCCTTGAAACTGTACTCGACAGTAAAACAATTTTGAATGCATTTCGTCAGAATCACCCTCAACTTACTGAGAAAGGGATTGTCGATTATATAAACGGGCTAGAGGTAATTAATGACCAAGTTAGCTTCAGTAAACAGATTATTAATGGCGACTCCTTCCTGAATAAGATCTTGGACTCCATAACAGGCAAAAGTCAGCAACGCCAGCTACTCATCAACAAAAATGTCGCAACTTCTTTGGAGGTTATTTCTGTTTGGTTACAAGAACTGGAGTTTTACCGGATTGACAACGATATAGTAATAACGCGGCTCATAGACAAGCTTAGCGAGACCCGTAATGCAACCATGCATGTAAATAGGAGAGTTAATGAGATTGATAGTCGCGTTGTAGAGCTACAGAGCAAAATAAGCTTTGAATTTAGCAGATTAAATGAGAGAGTTCAGCGTACAGAAGCAAAAAGCCATGTAGATCTAGTGATTGCCAAGTGGAATGCAGAACTATGGTTCAACTATCCACCTCTCGTAAGTTTGTATCTATGCATAGATGAACTACATTGGGGTGACTTTGGTATGTACTGTCGTAACTCTGCTGATGCTAATAAAGTTAATGATCTAACAGACTATTTACGCAACTGTCTCTTAGAAATCATAAAGAAAAGAATAGGCACAGAGAAGAACGAACTGTTTGTTATGGCTCAGTGGTTGAAACCTATTAGCGCTCTGCCGGATGAACGTCTAGAAATGCTTACTTACCTTTGCAATTGGGCGGACTCTAAAACTACACCAATTACTTGGTCTATTTATAGTTATGCAACTAGTTACACTCCCACTCATGCATCTAAGGATATTCCTATAACCTTAAATTCTGCTAGACTCATCGATCGCCTGGTAGACGAGCAAAGTAAGAGAGTCAACCTCAATGGAAATTACTAGAGCAAGGCGGGTGGGTTTGGTTTTATCTGGCGGCGGTTCTAGAGGTGCATATCATATTGGTGTCGTTCAATATTTAGCCGAAAACAACATTAAAGTCGATGTTGTTTCTGGTGCAAGTATTGGAGCATTAAATGGTGCATTTATAGCCGCAGAGACTGACCTCAAAGTTGCTGCCGAACGTCTTCAGAAAATTTGGAACGTACTTACAGATGATAGTCCTAGCAAACTGGGAGTTGATGTTTCTACTTTCCTAGCTTTGAAACTTCTTAATGAGCTTACGCTAGGGCTGCGGGGTGAATCATTGAGCAAAGTTCTTAATTTATTCAACTTGTCATCCGACAAGCTGGGTCTCCTCAAGCAAGAATATATTGATGATCTATTAGCTAAACATATTAGTGCTGAAAAGCTTAGAACAGGCTTACCTCTGTATGTTTCGGTGTATAAAAGTAAAGGTGCTTTGAATGACGTAAAATCTGTTATTCTAGCTGCTCTGAATCTGAAAAATACACCTCACTCAGAATTTCTTCACGTCCAATCAATGGAGCAAGCAAAGCAGCGCGATATCATTCTCGCCTCAGCAGCTCTTCCCCTAATATTTGAAGCAAAATATGGCTTTGCTGATGGAGGTATGGGGAGCTTTGTCGATTCTCAAGGTAACACACCCGCATATCCTTTGGTTAATCAAGAGGCTTGCTCTCACGTTATTGTTACTCATTTAGACAATGGCAGTCTTTGGGATCGCTACAAATATAACTCCTCATCAGATACTATTCTCTTAGAAATACGTCCGAAAGAATCCATGAACCGCCAGGGATGGAAGGATTTGATTAACTTTGATGCCAATAGCATCAAGTCTTGGATTGAACAAGGTTATGAAGATGCTGAAAGATGCTTAAGCAAAGTAAGTAATCACATTATGCTTCGTCGCGCAGCTCAAAACGTTCGTGAAGAGCAAAGACTAGCGTTGGAAAGACTAGATAAAGATGATTTCGGGATTGATTAAGATAAAGATGATTCTCATGAAATTTCCTACCCTTTCCTATTTTTCTCAAACTTTCAAAGCTAGGTGATCAGCATTAGAAAAAATGGAGGGATAGACCTAAAAAAGCTAACGATAACCGTTGCTATCCCCCCGATCGACTTGGAAACCTCTAATTCACACTAAGTGCGAACGTGAAAATCCTATCCAGTAACCTCTGCTGTTTCCGCACAACCCTCTAAATTCATTCCTTGCGGCAGAACAACATCAAAGACTCTCGACAAATCTCGAATGTAGAAACTCTCAATCCCCTTCACTCGCTTGCGCCGAACAGATCGTGGCACTTGAACATTATCGGGGATGTCCTCAACCTTTACTGCAACCTTCGTCGGTGTAGTAAGAAACTCCACGCTACTCAAGTCAAGCGTTACACGCTCCGATGGTTGATCGATCGCGCTAGTAACTTGATCCTTTAAACCACTCTTTTCACCTTCGTTGCCTTTAGCTTTACTAGCTTCTGGCTTTTTACGGTTACTACCTTCTTTCTGCGTTGTTGCCGTGGGCATTACTTCAACTGCTGTCGCTGCTTGATTGCTACCTTCCATCTCCGCTGCCTTCTGCATCAAGGATTCACCTGCTTTTTTCCAGCAGTAGAGCGGAAATGCGATCATAAACCACAATGCAAACCCAACTTCCATCACGATTGCCAAATCCGTCAAAACTGATTGTGCTTGGTTGTACATGATAACCTTCTACAAATTCCATAATGTGTGTATGAATTCGTAACCGTGCTTAGAACAAAGACAACTGCTCTGCGTCGTTTTGCTGTGTCTTTGTGAATTTCTTCGCCTGTGGGCGCTTTTGAGCTTCAATGCGCTGATGCCGGAGAAATTCTGAATACTTCTCCATCAGCATTGTCATTAAAAAACCAGAAATGTCGTTCCCTAATTCTTCTTCAGTCATCCATTCGGTGCAAAACCCATCATCATTAATGGGACCTGCGATGTGAAGCACCAAAATTTCGCCTTGATTACTTGGAAAGATGTCTACCCGAAAGGGAGTTCCTTCAATCATAGCCGCAAAATGATTTCGTAGTGATTCACATCCAAGTTTCTCTACTAATACTAGATCCTTCAATTCAATCCTTAGCTCTCCTTCTAGTATTGCCCAGCGATTGCCGCATTCGATGACAAGAGACTCAATTCCTTGCGGAGTACGAACGCGATCGCCGCGATCAATGCCAAAAGGATTTAACCACATCACCTGAGCAATCGAGAGAGTGGGATGCGTGATGGGTGCATCTACATGAGATGCAATCACAGGAGGTTGTTTCTTCTTCTTACTCATGAAGCATAGTACCTCCATTCTCGATCAACTAGCTCACGCACTTTCTTCGAGTGATTCACAATGATGAACTTACCAACTTTGTAACAGATGTCTTTCTTATCAACTGCTTGCAACATCGTAGCTCCCTGTCTAGCTCGATGCTGCGTTCCTCGAACCTTCAAATCAATCAAGTACACGAACGCAATTAAAGCGTTCTGCCCTAAACCTTGGCTTCTACCCATATTTAACTATGCCAAAACAGCAGGAGGCAGGAGACAAAATTTCGAGCTAAAGTTCAAGTCTTTTTCGCGAATGAATTTCGCGATCGCGAAATAGCGGCTCGTGTTCTGGATTCTAATCCACCTAGACAACGATTAAACCCTTATGTAAGTATCTCAACGATCGATTAGGAGGTAAATTGATTAAACTATCGAAGCGGATGGTAAAAAGCTAAGCGTCAACGCTCACAACTGGGAAGAGCTAGAAGCTTCAATCTCCGACGCTGACTTTAGGGATGCAAACTTATACTAAGAAGAATTTAATTTTGCTGATCTTCAAGGGATGAACTTTAAAAGGGCTGGAGTTCAAGGAGCGGATCTTTGTGGTGCAGTCAACATTGACCCAGAGAAGATTAAAACTATTAAGAGCTACGGGTAGGCGACATACAATGATGATTTTCGTACAAAATTAGGCTTACATTCAGCGTCAGCAAAATAGCTGGGATATCTATTCATTAATCGTGCCGCTTAGCTTTGCTTCTAATATCTGTGCAATGAATTCAGCTTGAATCTGCTGAAACAAGGATTTTGTCGTTTCATCGATCACCTTGAATGCTCTAGGGTTCTTTGTCATATCAGTTGTGTCATTGTTAGGGTCAACGAATGCGCCAAAATCTTGCCAAAATGCAGCCTGTCGCAAGTCTCTTCGCTTTTGCGGGGTAGAATACAAACTGCTTTTGTGAAGAAAGTCGTTGAATGACAACCAAATTGAATGAATCGTCGTACTGAGATTGAGTGTATGAGAATGGCTTAACTTGTAAACCACCGCTTTGTCATGCAGACAACTTGACTCACTGATAAGATGACCCAAATCATCATACTTGCGATGACCCAGATTGTTAGCATCGAAAATCCAGAACTCATCCTGGGGTTGGGCATCGGAAGTGTCGGATAGAACAACACAGGCAAGATATCCATGAGTGGATGGATCTTGATGGGGTGGGCAAGGTGTTGATTTCGGAATGAATTGAGGTGAACAGGCAAAGTGACCGGGCGGAAAGTCAAACCAGTCTACAATCTCCATTGTTTGAGTATCGAGACGGAGTAATTTGCAGGGTTTGCTTTCTTTGGGCAACTGAGTATGGTGAACGACTCTAAACTCGCGGTCCTTATAGGCTTGATAAATCCGATCGGGAACAATCTCCCACGAAAATCCCCAACACATCCAATAGATGTTTTTAACCTCAGTGGCAGGCTCAGTCTCTCGCTCACGGCAAAGATGGCGATGGGTATAGACCGAGGGCCACCACGTATGTTCTGCATCACTAAAGACTTTAGAATCCAGTAATGCACCTGTTTCGCCATCAATCACATAACGCCCAAAAGAGCTAACATCCATTGCACCTGTACTCATTCCTGCTAATCGCTGACATTGCTCTAGCGACTGACCGAATTGCATCTCATGTCCTTCTACAGGTTTGTCATATTTGCTAATCCATTCCGTAACATCCGTCCCGTTTTGATGTCCAATGTGGAGAGTAATTTTGCCATCGGGATTACGATAGTCAGCGGTGAAGTGAGACACTTCTCTCGGAATGGTAACTTTTCGTGCTTGCAGCGATTTAGGTGGCTCTGCTAGACTGCCTCCTGGATTATTACAATCCTTTCGTAACTCTGCTCGACTCACAATGTAGCAATTGGTAATTTGAGAAGCAGGCAGGAGCTTGAGGAAGAACCCATAAAGTCCATATCCCAAATCTAATCGTTGCTTGAGTAGGTTCGTTCGCTGCTGCTCAGAGAAGAGTATTTTGCCGATCTGAGTCAGACTCTTAAAAAGTAGATCGAGCAATGGGTCAAACAATCCAACAGTGTAAGGTGCAAAAATTTGTGAAAACTCAATTTTGAAAGCAATGTCCATCAAAATAATATAATCTTCAGTTATCGCCATTTGGTGGATGGATTGCTCTCCAATCACTAATTTCTCATCATCAGGATTGTTCTTGTCCCAATCCGGTAGCACCAACTGCCAGCGCTCTAATTGATGGTCTTCAAAGGTATATCGAACTAAATCAGTAAATCCATAGATTCGATCAGTGCAAGGTGTATTCTTTCCTCGACCGATGTTCAGTGATCGAGCTGTTTTTCTCCGAATCCAGCCGATTGTCCGATCGAAGTTCTTTTTAAACTTACCTTTATAGCCTGTTGAGTAATTTAGGGTAAGAAAGTAATCTGGAACTTGAAGTTCAGGGCAAGAGGGAAAATCTTGCTCTGGCTTGAACTGATCGCAAACGGGATGAGCTGGATTAGAGTAGGGTGGTAAAATCTCTTCGCTGAGCATCGGGACGAGTCCTTCAAACGGAGAGGTGACACTGAGCCATTCATCCATTCTGCCGACTGGCTCGATCAGTTCCATACTATCGGGATCAATGACCCAAGGAATCCCGGCATCAAACGTTAAAACTAGTCGATCGCACGTTTGCAGAAAAGCTGTGTTGAGTTGATTGCGACTGCCCAGTTTACGACTCATGCGGTTGAGTCCTGAAGTTTGAAAGGCGTAGTCTTTAGGATACTGATCAGGATGTCGTTGAATCGCTTGATCAAGGTAATAGCAGGGAGGTTTAGCAATCCGCGTTTTGAGAGTAGCTTTACGATCGCGAAACTCAAGGCGATAGATCATGCCATCACCATTAAAAACGCTTGTGCTAGGTTGAGCCAGTGCAGATACCACAAAGTAATATCCTGCCAAGTTCTCCGGTAAATCAGCATCTCCTTCAACCGCTGCAAGCTGAGAATTTGGGTGAATCTCGAATGCCTGTACGGTTAGACGCAAGTCATCGATTTCACATCGACTTACTTTGACAACAGAAGATGGAATATGATGAGATTCCATAGGAATAACGGTTCGGATTTTGCCAGGCATACTTTTGTTACTTAAGAGTAATAGGGCATCTTTCCCAAAACCCATCAGGCTTTAAGGATCTTTTTACTTTCATGCTTAGATCCAGCGGTAACAATTACAGTCAGTGTAATTGTTACCGCTGGTCTATCGAATCCATCCTCGACTCAGATATGCAGCTTGAACGTCGCGAATCGATTCAACAGATTGAGAATGAGCCGCATTCTCTGGGCTAGACTGTAAATCCTCTCTAGTTAGCTGAGTTAAACTCGGTTGGAAATTGACGATCGCAGTCAAAAAGCGAGAGAAGCGATCGAGCTTGTTCGTAATTTGAATCATGGTTGTTCTCCTGACTGAACTGCTTGTATGCTCTAATCAAAGCTGAGGCATGACTGAGTTGAAGACTGAAAATGATTGAGTTAGATTAGCGATCGCTAAATGACCGCAAGACTTCATACAGCAGCAAGCAAACCTGATTCGCTTCTGGCTCAAAGCGATGAACTTGCCACCCTAAAGATTGAAACTGTTCCACAAAGTCGGAATCTGGAGCGTCATAGATTGCTCTGGCAATGTCATAGGTTGTCACACCGAGATTTGCGGCATCGAAAAGGGCGAGTGACTCTGTTAATTTAACCTGACTAAGCTGCCAATGGGCTTCTGTAGTCAGAAAGTCTAGCCGTTCGCTGTAAGAGTCGTAGATTGCAGAATCCGACAAGGATTTCTCTGCCCAGTACTCTGCATATCTCGATTCATTCGCTAACCGCATCAGTCCGACCGCATTAATCTGAAGCGTTTCTGTCCAGTTCTTGCCGTTGATCATGAGATCAGGGGCAGAATGCGCCGGAAAATGGATTTTGAGTTGATCGAGTGCGACTGAGTAGAGCGTTGCCCATCTCTGGATAATTTCACCTAAGCGCTGTTTATCCACCTGCTCCAAGCGGCTCACGGTTGTCCCCATGATCGATTGAGTCAAATGATGGTGATAGAAAATGAAATGTTCAGCGAGCTTTTCTAAATCAGTCATTACCTGGATCTTCTCAATCCATTTTGCAGCTTGCAAGTCTGCCAATAAAATCTCTTTCTGATTGCTTTGAGGATTGAGAAAAGTAGCCGCATCAATCTGTGACATGATCGATTCTCCAAAGGGCTAGGACTGAGGAGCGACCGCCCCTCAGAAGACCAACTAGACAGGCGTGCGCTTCGATTTGGGCGTTCTTTCCCAACCGAACCAATCCCGCGCCATCAAAAGATTAGAAGGCTGCTCAGCAGCGCTAAATGTCGCATCATCAGTACAGTGAATCAGCGGACAGAGCCGAGGCGGAATCACTTTGCCTCGACAAACACAACCCTTAATTTGCGGCGCTTCAGCATTGCCGATTCGAGTGATTGCAGATGCAGGTGTAGCTGCCGCAGAGATGAGCGTAACCGTAACGAGAAGTAAGCGAACATTAAGGAGTGAATTCATTTTGACTCTCGCAATTTAGTGCAACATCCAGGAACTGAATCGGTGTTTATGAAGCTGAGTGGCACTCACAAACACCTTACGCAGATGCTCGAACTACTCGCCGAGGTGACGAGCAGGATAAGCTTGTGCAGGCTGCCCATTGATGACGATCGATCCTGCAACCAGCGTGGAAGAAGTGCTAAAAACCAGCGCAGCAGACATCAGTGCAAAGAGGCGTTTCATACCGTTTGTTCTCCTGATGAGAAAGGTTTTCATCGCTTGGTGAGCGATAATCTCATTAAATTGGATTGCTCACTGAGTTCGTGCCTGAGAATGACCGAGTTAAGCTAATTCTTGAGAAATTTCCTCTACAATTTGACTTAGCTTCTCGAAACTCATATGCCACGATCTCTAAAAGTTCGCCAAGATTGCATTGGACTGGTTAAGCTGTCGGTGAGACGGAATGGCTTTCTGAGCCAACAAGCCCTCGCCGAGGATCTGGGCTTGGCTCGTTCTACCGTCGTGAATTTTCTCACGGGAAAACCCGTCGATCGGGCTGTGTTTGAAGAAATCTGTCTCAGATTGTCGATCGCGCCTCAAGACATCATCGAGACAGATTTTGCAGCGACTGTGGGCAGCAGGACGAAACGATCGAGGGATTTGAGCAGTGCGCCAGATAGCTCCATTTTTTTCGGTCGAGATCACGAACTTGCAACATTGGAGTCATGGATTCTTCAGCAGCAGTGTAAGCTAGTTGGGATCTTCGGCGCTGGCGGAATTGGAAAAACTTCACTATCAGTCAAACTCACCCATCAGATTGAAAGTAGCTTCGATTATGTGATTTGGCGATCGCTACAAAATGCCCCAGATTTGGACACGCTACTCACAGAGTTGATTCAATTTCTTGATCCGAACGCAAGCTCGCTGAAGACCCCAGACGAAAAGATGTTCAAGCTTCTAGACTGTCTTCAGCAACGATGTTTGATTGTTCTAGATAACTACGAAACCTTACTCCAAGGAGGAGTTCAAGCAGGCATCTACAAAAGCAGTTATGAAAACTATCGATCGCTGCTCAACTACATCGGTGAAGCTCAACATCAAAGCTGTATTATCCTTACCAGTCGAGAAAAGCCCATTGAACTCGCTGTGATCGAAGCTCCCCACTCTTCTGTGAGATCGCTCCGACTCAACGGCTTAACAGAAGTAGAAGGATTCAAAGTTTTTGAGGTCAAGGGATACGCTGGATCAACCTCAGAGCTAGAAGGCTTAGTTCAGCAATATGGTGGCAATCCACTAGCACTAAACATTGTTGCCACAACGCTACAAGAATTTTTTGATGGCAACGTTGCTGAATTCCTCAAACAAGAAGTGCTGTTCTTCGGAGACATTTGGCGACTGTTGAATGAGCAGTTCGATCGACTAACAACAGTAGAACAGCAAATCATGTACTGGTTAGCAATCGAACGAGATTGGGCAAGCTTCAGCGATCTGCGCGAAAATCTCTTTCCCCCTGTTTCAACCAGGACCCTGATCGACTCACTGGATTCTCTGCATCGTCGATCGCTGATTGAAAAACGCACTGCCCAATCGAGTAGCTTTACCCAACAACCTGTTGTGATGGAATACATGACGAACCGACTGCTAGAACAAACATTTTATGAAATTAAAACAGGTCAGATTCAGCTCCTAAATTCAGTTCCTCTAATTAAAGCTCAAGCCAAAGACTTTATTCGAGAAGCACAAACTCGCCTCATTCTCGAACCCTTAGTCAGAGAGAGCCAACAATATTTCAGAACAGAAGCCTCTTTGCGACAGCAATTAGATGCTTTATTCAATGCAATCCAAAACAGCCCCGAATTAAGATTAGGCTATACAGCAGGTAACTTACTCAATCTTTACCGCGTGTTCAAGCTGAACCTGACAAACTATGACTTCTCTGGTTTAGTCATCCGTCAAGCTTTTCTACAAGATCTGGAGCTGCATCATGTGAACTTTTCAGGTTCAGAATTTCTCCATTCATCCTTCACACAAACCTTTGGTGGTATTCTAGCAGTCCAGTTTAGTCCTGACGGTAACTACTTTGCCACCAGCAGTACAAATTGCGAAATTCAAGTCTGGCAGGCTGCCAACAAACATAGAATGTTCACCCTGCAAGGGCATACGAATTGGATTCGTTATATTGCTTTTGACCCCACCAGCGAACAATTAGCAAGTGCAAGTGATGACGGAACTATCAGAATCTGGAACTTATCAAATGGAACTTATCAAAGCGTGCTCACTGGACATCGCGATGGGGTTTATAGTGTTGCCTTTAGCCCAGATGGGCAAACGATCGCTAGTGCCAGTAATGATCACTCGATTCGAGTGTGGAACGTTAAGACTGGAGCTTGTCTCCAATGCTTAGAAGGACATTTAGCGGGAGTCCTAGCAGCAAACTTCAGTCCTTGTGGCAAATTCTTAGCCAGCGGGAGCTTTGATCAGACCATCCGAATTTGGGAGGTCACATCAGGGGCTTGCTTACAAACCTTGATGGATCATACAGGTTGGATCGCGAAGCTCGAATTTAGTCCGGATGGTCAGTGGTTAGCAAGCCCCAGCAGCGATCGCACAATCCGAATTTGGCGAGTCGCAGATTGGCACTGTGTTCAAGTGCTGCAAGGTCACACAGGCTGGGTTTGGGCGGCATCCTGGAGTTCAGACAGTCAATTTGTCGTAAGCTGCGGGGCTGACTGTACGGCTAAAATTTGGGATGCGATCGCAGGCAACTGTTTGCAATCGTTAGCAGGACACACCATGCAAGTCTGGAGAGCCGTATTCAGTCCAGACGGTCAGACGATCGCAACCGGGGGCGAGGATCAAGCGATCGTCCTTTGGGATGCGGAAACGGGTCGCCGCTTAAACACCATCACAGGCTACTCAAACTGGGCAAGACCCCTGGCAGCCAGCAGGGATGGACAAGTCTTTGCAACTGGGCATAAAAATACAAAAATCTATATTTGGAACAGTCAAGGTGAGTGCGAAAAAGAACTCACCGCACACGAGATCGGGGTTCTAGCATTAGCATTTCATCCCGATCGCGCTTGGCTTGCAAGTGGGGGGCAAGATACCACGATCAAAATTTGGGATTGGCGGCAGGAGAAATGTATCACCACGCTGAACGGGCACACGGATGCAGTTTGGGGACTTGCCTTTAGTCCTGATGGAAAAATTCTCGCCAGTAGTAGCTTTGACCAAACAATCAAACTCTGGCGACTCCAGGACGGGATGTGTTTAGCAACCTTAGAAGGACATTGCGATCGCGTTTCAACGATCGCGTTTCATCCGAGTGGTAAACTACTTGCAAGTGGCAGCGATGATGGCGTGATCAAGCTTTGGAATGTAGCTCATCGAACCTGTGAAGCCGTGTTATCTGGTCATCCAGATCGGGTGGGCACGATTCGTTTTAGTCAAACGGGCGATCAATTACTGAGTACCAGCCATGATCAAACTCTAAAGATTTGGGACATTCACACAAAAGTATGTCTTCAAACGTTAACAGGACATCAGAACTGGGTGATGGGAGCAGCCTTTTTCTCAGCCGATCAAAAGATTGCCAGCACCAGTGCTGATCATTCAATCAAAATCTGGGATGCTCAAACTGGAGCGTGTTTGAATACGCTAACAGGGCACACAAACTGGGTTTGGTCAGTTGTAGCAATTCCCAACAGTCAAACCCTGATCAGTGTCAGTGAAGATGAATCTATTCGGATTTGGGATGCTCAAACTGGGGATTGTCTAACGATCCTCAAGCCTAAATACCCCTATGCAGGAATGCAAATTGATAAGGTAACGGGTTTGACCTCTGCTCAAGAAGCAATGCTACGGGAACTCGGAGCCATCTGACCGCAACAGCTTCGAGGGTAGATATGCGCTCGAAGCTGTGAAGACATTGCTACCGAATTCCCCAATCTACAAATAGATCACGCGGATCATAGCGACGCAGCAACGCAACTAACTCCCTCAGTTCTGCTTCTGTTCCAACACAAACACAACCCGCACTGCCCGGAGAACCACTACGATTCCAGTCCATATGAAATCCGAACTTATCGCGATCGTCGAGTTGAGTTTTGATCAAAGGAACCCAAACCGGACCAATTCCATTGGTTGGATGAGTATGAGCAACAGTGTAGTTATCTTTACCGCCTGCAAAATCAATATCACCGATCGTATAACGAGCCTGCGGGATTGGCTCCAGATTTCCAGGAAAACTCAGGGAATCATCAGGTACTCTAAATTCCTGCGCTCCAGGTGCGCCTGAAATCACATCCAGCTTTGCTAATACTCGCCCTTTGGGATCAATAAACTCCAGCAGCAACTTCTCAAGTTCTGCGTAAGTCGTTGTTCCAGTTCGAGTTAGGCGACAGTAAACGCGCTCCAACATCGGAGGTGGAACTCGCCGCGCAACGTTCGTTAACGCAGTGGTTAAGGCTGCTTTTGTTCTAGAACCGAACTTGCCATCAATTGTGAGATCGTAATCTCCTTGAAACCATTCCACAGCCCCTTGAGTCACAACGGTGTATTTACCCGGTTGAATGCCATCCGCAAGATACCCCAACTTAGCTAGGGCACAGTTCAACAAGAAGCAATCCTGACCCGTATTCCCGACAACCAGGGTGCGATGAATGTGTAAGGGAAGTTTCGGTTCTTGCCAAGGTGAATCTGGGAATGACAGATCCGGTATCGGGACATCATTCCCTGGAAACCCATCACGGCAAAACAATGCTTCTTCTCGATTCCGTCGAATCACTAGCCCCGGCAGAACTTGACCGCCACCGTGAATCCAGCGATCGAACTCTCTTGCAGCCCCTTCATAGTCTTTGCGATTCAGTTTCTTCAGCAGCGTTGAACCCTTGAAGCCATCTGCTTCAGTGCCAATGTTGAAGGCAAATGAAACCAGTGCATCAAACATACTCTGAGTCAATTCGACCGTACAGAGCGCATTGACTGCCGCTGCTTTCTCATCGACTTCTACCTGTAACCAGCGTTCAGCATCTGATACCGTAATCACATCGCCTGCTTGTACCGCTCGCTTGTCATCGATGTGTTCGATTGAGCCGTAGCCAATTGTCCAAATCCCAACGGGATCGGCATAGGCTTCAATCTTACCGTCTGAGCGCTGACGATGTAGCCCTTCTGAGCGTTTAATCAAAGATAAACAGTCTTGTCCAGCTTTCCAATTCATCAGTTTTTCCCCGTAGAACTTTGGAACACCTCTATCGAACTGGGGGATTAACTGAGTTAAAGACTGAGAATGACTGACTTTCAAAAGTGAACTTGAACAGAATGTGCGGTCAGCGCTCTAAGAATTGTAGGAAAGCTGGAAGTTCACTCTTGTGTACGCCCTGGGTGTGAGCTTATGAGGTGAAAGTCCTCTGTAGTGGAACCAGCGTCCTGAAATGACCCCTCAATTCCGATCCATACAACACTTCTAGGCAAGCAGACGAAACTCGTCTTGGGAATGCCAGAGAAAGAAGCCTGGTTGGGTTAATCTAATACCAGTTCCAGGGTGAGGGATGGTACATGGGTGAACAACAGCAACAACCCGATAAGTCAGAAGCTTCTCCAGTTCAAGTTGGGAGTGTGCGCGATCGCATCCAAAGAAATCTCAATCGCTTCAAGGATAGGCGTTGGGTGGATGCTGCCTTCTGGGGTGCAACTGCTGGAACTGTACTAACGATTGCTGCGGTTATTTGGACTTGGACTGCACTTCAGATTAGCCCAACGGAAGAATCCAAGAAGCGGTTTGAGGCTTCCCTCAGCATCGTGACAACGGCAGCAACGATCGTTACAGGTGTGTTCCTTGTCCTCAGCTACACTGCAACTCAAGAGAAGAACAAGATTGATACTGACTTTACTGAGAAGCGGCTGACGATGGAACGCTTCACCAAAGCTGTTGAGATGCTGGGGAATGAGGATAATATTCATGTGCGCCTGGGTGGAATTTATGCACTTGAAAGCATTGCCAATGACTCTGACCCGAAGGAGCCAGATGAGATTTACAGGCAGATTTTTGAAGTATTGACTGCCTTTGTGCGAGAGAACAGACCCTATCCACCTAAAAAAGAGAAACAGGAAGGTTCAAGCGAGCTAGTACAGCCCGTAGAGGAAATAGAAGAAGCTATAGTGGCAAAGGATAAGCCACAGCCGACTCCTCCATTACCAACTGACATTCAAGCAGTATTGACGGTAATAAAGAGGCGAAAACACAAGAATACGGATTGGGAGCATTTTAGATTTGATTTGAGAAAGTCAAATTTAAGCATGGCATTCCTAAAATATGCCAATCTCCAAAGGGTAGATTTTAGATATGCCAATCTCCAGAAGGCAAACCTTACGGGTGCCAACCTTCAGAGGGCAGACCTTGAGGGTGCCAATCTCCAAAGGGCAAATTTTAGGGGTGCCAATCTCCAGGAGATAGAGCTTATGGGTGCCAATCTTCAGGAGGCAGAGCTTGAGGATGCCAATTTCCAGAGGGCGGTGTTTTGGGACCCATACATCGAGGAATTTGACTTACCTCAAGCCAAAGAAGAGGCTAAAGCAATGCTCACCTCTGCTAGGGACTGGCAGAACGCAAAGTATGACCCCAACATCCGCGAGTGGCTAGGACTTCCCCCAGAACCCTCAAACTCTGACCAGCCTGATATAGAAACAGACTGAACCCTGTTTGACTTCAATAATTCGTGTCCTAGCAACCCCTACCGAGGTCAGGTTTTGGTACGATGGGTGTCACGTCTCTCGCTTTTCGGACTCTTACGCACTTTTAGTGAAAAAGTGTCGAGTCTCAAATTAATTTGACCCTTACGCAGTTTTGGTGAAAAAGGCACAATTGCCTAAATAAGCAATATAAGCTCAAGGGTTTGGAAGACTTCCTAATCTAAAATCACCAAAAGTGCGTAAGAGCCCAGTTTCATTGTCATCTAACAAACTTCGCCAAATCACAAAGTCAAAGAGATCGCGAGTTTGTTCTGAAAGCCTGACTGATAAAGCCGTTTTCCCAACACCGCCAATTCCTAAAATTGAAACCAGATGGCACTGCTCCTCAACGATCCACTGCTCAAGTGTGGCTAATTCTTCGCTTCGACCGCAGAACTGAGCAAGATCTGGTGTATCACCCCAATCGACTTGCGACTTAATCGAGGTTCCGCTTTCCTTAAATTCAGCAATCTTCTGCCAATTGAGCGATAAGCGATCGCAGACTTCTTCAAACACGACACGATCAACGGGCTTTCCCGTCAAAAAATTGCTCACCGTCGATCGTGCGAGTCCAATATCTTCGGCTAAGGCTCTTTGATTGAGAAATCCATCGCGCTTCACCGATAGTTTAATTGTTCCAATGCACGCCTGCCGAACTCGAAGTGACCTTGCCATTGTTGATTGTGGTGACTGATTCAGATTTTACCGAATACAAAGTCAGAACAAAACCCGAAGTCAGTCATTCTCAGACTCGAACTCAGTCAACTGAGGGATTAGATAGAACCATTCAGCCTCACTTAACTGAAGGAGAAAGACTGATGGCTCTGCGAAAAATGAAATTGCTTCTTACATCAACTATTCTGACGCTAACGGCTTTAAGCGCTCTTCCTGCTCTAAGTCAAACCTCTAATCCGTCCAGTTCGTCTGCTGAACTCATCGCAATCAATCTACCTAACTTTCAACCAAGAGCCTCATTCAGCAATGGAGTTTTGCAGGTCACAATTCCGGTTTCTCTGCTCGAAGGTCCGATCAATGACATTTTGCGATCGAATGAAGGGCGGTACAAAGACACCGACTTTCAACGTATGGATGTCAGCAGTATGAGAGTTGCCTTTGCGGATGGTGGTTTTACTGTCAATGGCAATTGGCAGTTTCAGGCGCGTGAATATCTAGGATCAGTGTTTGGCAGAAAGAAATATACGCCTTGGGCATCGATCAGCGGATCGTTCAGTCAAGGCTTTAATGTCCGCGTCAACAATGGAGTCCTCGTCGCACAAGCCGGAAAAACAAATATTCAGGGTGCAAACAAGTGGTACGGAGATATTCTCGATGCTGTGATTTCCAGAATGGGAGTCAATGGCGCGGTGAACAAGCAGGTGAATCAAAACTTGCAGCGCATCAACGGCATGAATGTTCAACAACTTCTTGTCTCTGCTGGAAGCGACCAAGCTGCTCAAGCTTTGGGCATCAGTCGGGATGAGGCGATTCGTCTAATTAACGCTCGTGTTGGAGGCGCAAACGCAAATATCTCTGGCGGAAATCTCAATCTTACAGTCAAAGTGCAGTAGCTTCTTGCCTGAGAATTGGTTTATTTGCTTCGTCTAAATGCCCCAAACTCCGAGTGTCCAGACAAAGCAGGGTGTTCTACTTTCTGCAAAAAATAATATTAAGAAAGTTCACTCGGAACCTTGGTGCTGTAAGTGTCAATGCTAACATTTACGTCAACGCGCCGAAGTTGTCCAAAAGCTTCCATGTGTGCACTTTTGGGCTACCTCTAAATCATTCTTGTGCGTATCAACATGTCTCGTTGATATCCCTAATCTCCTATTCCAAGCTTATTACGCAATCTTGTTGCGACCCTCGATCTATGAGCCAGTCATTACTGTTGCCCAGGTTTTCTGCTGTGAAGCGGGGCGACAAACTTAGGAAAAGCAAACTTTCTCGTCATCTCGCGATCTCAATCCTGCTCTTAGTGACTACAACAGCAGGGGGATGCCGATCAACCGATGAATATGCCAAGCTTTCGCAAGCGGGAAAAACGTATGCGAAAGCACTCGATACTCTGCTTGACTTTACCGCAGATACACAAATTACAGAATCTTCTGAAGCGCTGTTATCGTTTGATCGCGATAAGCCTCAAACTCGTCAAGACTATTTCAATATTGCGAAAGAAGAGCAAACCATTCTGAGCGCGATCGCACGAATCAAAGAACATAATCGTTTGATCGTGCGCTACTTTAGTCTTCTTCAAGACCTCGCAGGCTCGAATGCGCCAGATAAAGCCAGTGCTGAAGTTGGCACGATCGCAACCAACCTAAATAAATTGGGCAAAGAACTGCGAGGCACTCCACTGCTTGCTGATCGACAAAGCCGCTTTGCCCAAGGTGTAACCAAATTGCTGATCAGTTCCCGCATTCGTGGCGCTCTGCGTCAGGAGCTAGAGGTTCGCGGTCCCACACTCTTACAAGAACTTCAAACCCAAGAAGAATTGCTCAGCGTTTTGGGAGGTCAACTTAAGAGTATGTTAACTCGGATTAAGGGGTTTCGAGAACAACGATTAGTAATCGAGCCTTATGCACAAACAGACCCAATTATTTCTGAGGAGTCGTGGATTGCGACTCGCGAAGAGACCGTCAAGCTGCAAGTAACCGCAGAAGAATTAGAGAATGCTAGTTCTGCGATCGCTGAGTTTCGTGGAATCTTTCAAGATTTTGTTGAAGGGCGCTCAAGTCAAGGACGCATTAACAATCTGATAGCTGATGTTGACAATCTACTCTCTGTCATTGAAACACTGAAGGAGAAATAGGCATGGGAACTACCCGGAAAGCTGGAGCTACGCTGCTCGTTGAACGTCTAGAATCGGCAGATGAAATTCGTCAAGCTCGTCTTGCAACGCTGAAAGAGATTGAGAGAGCGCTCGATTTTGAGGTCTACAACAAATTCAAAGATGACCTTGATGCCAAAGTCATTACACGAGAACAGTTCGATGAGTTTCGCAACGAAGGGAAGATGCTGTATGTTGCGGAACTGAAATTGCGAGGCGCGGATTTGAACCGTATCGCAAGCCAGCTTGAGAGCTTGAATCCACAGCTAGAAACAGCGATCGAGAAGTTGAGTGAAGAAATTTCTGCCCTCAATAATACGGTCAGTATCTTGAGTGCAATCGGTCGCGTCATTGATATTATTGCTCGAATTGTTGGATTGGCTTAATTGAAGTAAGCTGAAACTAAATTCGACTACACGGTTTAGAGTTGATGCTTAGACTGGTTAGAAGATTTGGCAAACATTAGCAAAGAGCATTGCTAATGTTTGCCAAATCTAAGCACTGAATTATGGATTACTAATCGGAGGAGCAGTTGATTGATCATCAATAGAACTGTAACAGTAGCTAAGTGTATTAGTGTTACAGTAACTCACCCTAGATAGATACGCCTTTGCAGCTTCTGTAGAGCCAGTTGCTGTGATATTTAACCGATCTCCATTAGGGTGAAAACGAAAGTTTATAAATGCACCTGGTACTTCAAAGTTTGGGTCACTAAGTTGCTTACGAATTTCTTTACGTGCTTGCTCTATGTTACCTTCAAACGAACTTCTTCTTATAGCCTCAATGAAAGCGCTAGTAGCATCATATGACATTAACGTAAACCAATTAGGACTATAATTCCAGAAAGCAGAATTCTTAGATCTAACCTCTTGCTTCAAGTTGAACACGTCCTTCTCCAGTTTCCGCTGATGATCAGGTTTAGTGTCAGGATTAATCCAGGGGCTAACTAACTCAATTTTTACATTTTTAACGCTATCATTAGGTCTAACTAAACCTTGCAGAAAGTCAGGAGAGTACAGTGCGTTTCCACCAAAAAGTTCTACTTGATTTTTAATCCGTTCAGTAACCTTATTCAACTTAGTCAATGTTTCTGAATCGCTAGATACTGATACTGCAATGAACAATGCTTGTATCTCTCTGTTGTCTGACTTATTGATAAGCGCATTGGTTGAAGCGTCATCATTCAAGTCATAGATAGGAATCTGATCGCCAAATCTATGGGGTTGGATGAGAGCATCTTTAAATGATTCACTATAATCCTTGTTACTACCTGAACTGAATAGAACCGCTACTTTCCCCTTGTCTATTGGATTCTTGATGATATGCTCATAGATCTTCTGAGCCATGACTTCAACACTTGGTGTTGTGCGGAAGGTATATCTTTGTCTCTGCTTTCCAGGATTTCGACCAAAATCTCCTGTTGTAGCTGAAGGGGAGATAGCAGGAAGTCCCAGTGTCTCGTATTTAGGTTTAGCTGCCATCATAATGCTGCTCGTCTGGTGACCAATTATGCCTAAAATATCACTTCTACTAGCCACTTTTTCAACGAGTTTTTCTGCGATCTTTTCATCATTACCGTCATCAAGCAACAAAACTTTTACAGGATATTGAAGCGATTTCTTGGCAGGATCTTGCTCTTCAGTAACTTCTTTATTAATTTCTGCCTGTCGCTGAGCAACTCCACGCACATTTACTGGACCATTACCCTTCTTGATGGGTGCTGCTACTCCAAGCACGTAAGCTTTATCGGTTCCAATGAGGGCATTGTTGTAATAAATTCGAGTCTCTGGGGCATTACCTATGTCTATCCCTCCCTTCGCTCCACAAGCTATAAGCGCACCTTCCAATGCCCTGGCTGCCTGCTCGTACTTCTCTTTAGCATCATTGGATTTAGACTGCTCAGCTTCCTGTGCATCCTTAATAAGTGTTACACCGAGTTGTTTTTTCTCCTTGAAAATACTTTTTTGTGCTTCATCTAAAGATTTATTCTGACAGTCCTCTGCCTCAGTAAAATTCTTTTCCCCAGCACTTATTCGACCGTCGAGCGATAGCTGCTCAACAATAAAAAATATTGCTGAACCTAATCCACTTAACAACCCAACTAATAGCAATGCAAGCAGAATAAACTTTGTTAAACGAGGAAGTTGTACAGGGCTGTTTCTGCCCCTTGGAACTTTTGCTTGTTGACCTGAGTCTGTTGTTTTATTATGAACTTTTCCTAATTCAGTTTCTTCTGAGCCATCTTCTCCTGATAACTCAGATGTGTCTGAAGTCTCCTCAGAAATCCCAGACGCGCCATATTCAGGCTTTAAATGCTGAGTATCTATCCCTTCTAAACTGCCTTGAATAGTCGTACTAGTAACTTGAATGGCTGTACTAGTAAATAGTTTATCAGCATTTAGGGTAGCCCTTTTGATTTCGAGAAGTCGAAGAAGATTTTCGCTTCTTTCTGCAATGAATTGCCTACGATGTTGAATACGTTCGATCTCAGTTTGAGTGTGCTGCTCATCCTGCTTGAATTCTTCAATCTGGCGTTGAAACTGTTGGCGACGTTGCTCAATCTGAGAAGATAAGCATAATTTTTCAAGCCCCTCTATAGTTTGCCTAGTATCTTCAACATGAGATTGAAGATTGTTCGTGTCTTGATCGAGTGCTTCAGTCTCGCGCTGAAGTTCTTGATGATACTGCTGAATCTCCTCAAATTCAACGAAGTTCACGTCGCTATCGTTAGAGTTCAATCCTACTTGATGCAGTAAAGCTTCAAGGCGCTGCTCAGAAACTTCTTCCTGTCTAAGATTTATGTTGAGTTGCGAACGAAATAATTTTAAGGCTCTATCTCTACGTATTTTCCCAGCAACTTTTTGAATGCCTTGGGCTATATTCTCAAATGCAGCATCTCTATCAGACCAGGCAGTGACAGCAACTACTTTGCCGTCGTTTCCCTTGGGAAGCACTTGAAGGTTGCTGTAAGGTGGCAACTCCCACATTACTGGACGTAGAACTACGGGAATTACAAGTGCCTCACCAGAGCGTTGACGCTGCATTGCTCGATCAACTTCGGTTTGGCAATAAGCCGATGTATCGAAATCAGCGCTGAGTAGTAGCAGAATGATATCAGCGTTGTTTAGATTAATATCAATAGTACTACTCCAATTATCTCCGGGGAGGATATCTTGATCATGCCAAGGAGCAATTATTCCCTGACGAGTCAGGGGATTAAGATGTCCTACCAATCTTTCTTTGAGTGGATGGTCATATTCATTATGGGAGTAGGAAATGAATACTAAGATTCGATCTGAAAAATTTGATTGCAAACTATTGTTAGCTACCATACTCAAGGGGGCATGAGTTATACAGATTCATTTTTACAGAATAGGTATGCGAAACCCTACGCCTTGCTTCCTGCAAGACTTGCAATTTATTAAGGAAAAAGCGAATTTGTCGTACGGTGCCGGATGTAACCTACCTTGCTTGATAATATATCACAGGTACAAAAAACCTTTGTAAAGCAGAACGGTTTGAACTAAGCATTGTAGCGATGATGCAAATCAGTTCGGGTTCAGTGTGTCGCTCTCCAATTTGTGGTAACGAGATTGAACCAATGACAAGCACAATTACCTAGGTGTTCTCCAAACGTTATGGCTGGAGTCGCTGTACTTCTAAAGTGCCTGAAACGTTACAGTGTCTAGCGCAGCAACTTTGAAACTCTTCACATTACGGATGTTTAGTTTGATGATCCCGATGCGATTGCGCTTGTCAGTTGTCATCTAAAGGCAATTGCAATTTATGGAGCTAGAAACTTGAGGTAGACTTGTAGACCTGGACAAAAAATAGATAGGGAATGAGCGACAGTTGTGAATGCTCTGACGTTTTGCGATCGTAATTCGCGGATTTTCAGTTTTCTTTTGTGCCTCCAATTCAGTTTTCCCTGATACCTTTCGAGAGTCTTTCTTGAATAGAGAAATCTCTTTTTAGAATGCTCTAAATTCTTCTCAACTAATCTGTAACTGTCTTCATTTCATCGGTTTTTCTGAGTTGAGATTGGAGAGGTAATTCTCACATCAGATCGCGGTTGCAACGTGAAAAACTGAGCGACTAAAAATCCTGCAAGAAAGGCAACGATGAGTGCAGGTAAACCATAACCGTGGTGGTACATAAGAAACGCTCCCTTGAATTGAGTTGATGGTGTAATGAGGATGTTGGAGTTGGTGCTATCGCTACTCGATATAAACGTGGGCTTAGCCAAGCGGTGGCATGAGAATGACCACTTTTGCTAGGGCGGTGTGAATGAAATAGCCATCGTGGTTAGAGCGGTGTGTCTAGTGGTTACAAGTGGTTATGAGATTGGCACCACCCTTCTACAACGGTTCGACATTCTTGGTTAGGTCGCCGCACCGTTTGCACTTCATTTCTCGCTGTCGAAATTTACCGTCTTTGGTTTTGCGCGATCGCACAATTTTGTAATCATGTTCGCAGACAACTTCCGGCTCACTTTGAGACGGTGAGGTTTGAGGTTGCGTCAACGGATTCGTAAATTGTCCAGGTGCAGGATTGTAGAGAATGATCGGTTTTAATCCGCCTTTCGATGGCACGATCAACGAGTAATAGCGTTCGGGACATTTCGCGATCGCAATTCGGGGATCTGCTCCATTTTTCTGCGCTTCAGATTGGGCTTTTTCCACCGCTTTTCGGGATGCCTCTTTGAAGAGGGAAAGCTCCTTTTTCAAGCGCTCTAAATCTTCTTTATCGAGTCCATGATTGTCCTCATCGGAATTGAGAAACAGCCGGATATTTTTCTCACCAACGATGATCAGGCAACAATTTGCCAAATCTGGTCGAAATAGCCCTAGTTGAGAGACGTAGGGATTCTGAGCGATGAAGGTGACTTGAATGCCTTTGCCATTTTCGGAAGAAAGACCTGCCCCAACTTGTAGCGATGAAATCAGAACCATTTTGGTGACTTCTCTCATGCCCCCGATGCGGTAAT
>VFQU01000303.1_pt1 | contig 48278 bp, 57 predicted proteins | sample 3512311 | NCBI WGS metagenome assembly VFQU01 (sample SAMN10412377, study PRJNA504923) | tailings metagenome | isolation source: Relicate 3 Philex TSF3 active mining site | place: Philippines: Tuba, Benguet | collected 2017-08-29 | reverse complement strand
AAAACCAAATCACTCGGCCAGAAGAATCCCAAACGAGTTCAATGTAAACAGTTCCCCTTGACGGGGGAGGCTGGGAGGGGGTGTCCACGCGCGCAGCCCTCTAGAGGGCCGCCTGATCAGGGAAACCGGAACCGCCCGCTGATCCGCCGAGCCCAGCCTTGCGTCAGATTGGCCTCGACCACGCCCAGATGTTCCTGTGCGTGAATGAAGCGGTTTTCCGAAATCAGAATGGCGCAATGGCGCGCATCGCCGAGCCCACCCAGCGTGAAGAGCACCACCTGCCCCGCAGCCAAAGGCCCCGTTTCAGCAATGAGATAGGTCTCCGCCGCCCGCCGCAGCGCCCCGGCGCTTTCGGGGTCACGCGGCCCCTGCCGATAGGGCGGCACCGCCAACGGTTCTGCCCCGTAAAGCGCGCGCCACACGCCGCGCAGCAACCCGAGACAATCGCATCCCGCTCCCAGCGTCGACGCCCGGTGCCGATAGGGCGTGCCCAACCAGAGTCGCGCCGCCGCCACCACCTTGTCTGAGGTCATCGCACCACCGCCCTGCCATCGAGCGCATCGCCATTGCGGGGATGGCGGAGAATGAAGTCATTGCCCGGAATATGCGGGAAGCCGCGAAAATTGACGGTATTGCCGAACCGCTCGCGGCAGGTGGCAAAGCGCCGGTCGCACCCCGCCGTCAGCGTCAACGTATCGCCCTCCACCGCGTGTTCCCCCATTGCCTGCGAAAAGACCAGCATATCGCCGTCCTCATCGCGCAGATGCACCATGACCGGATCGCGCAGCCCCGTCCGCGCACCAGACGTCCAGAGCCCCATGCCAAAGGCGAACCAGCCCGGCGCGAAGCCATCCAGCCCGTCCACACGCAGCCGAAACGCATCGAGCACCGCAGCCACGGCGCCGGTGCCGCAATAATCCGGATCGGTGAGATCGACGCCGCATCGCGCGTCACCAACTTCGGCGTCGCACAGTCCCTGATAGAGCCGCCCCCGCGTCACGTTCAGCGCCTCCTGCGGCGAGCGCAGCTCGGCCCGGAAAATCCCGTCCTCGCGCACGATTTCGCCAATCGTGTCCACGCGCAGCAAAACCTTCTGGTCCGGCTCGTTCCAGTTGACCATCCAGCTTTCGACCTGCGCGCCGTCATAGCGGCCAAGCGTAATGTCGGCCTCCGAAATCGCCGCGCTGTCGAGCAGGCCGATCACGTCCCCGGTCTGCACCTGCGCTCCGATCCGCTCCGGCATTTCGCCGCTATCGAGCCCGGAAACGGGCGAACACAGCGTTCCCGAAACGCTCAGCGGCCGGTCGTGATCGGTAAAACCGAGCACAACGCCGTCGCTCCGCAACACGCGCCAGCACCGGGCCAACGTGGTTTCGCTCTGCGCCAGATGCGCGGCCAGGCCCGCCTCGATCTCCCTCATGGCAGGATCTCCACCAATGGAATATTGGGCACTTCGGCCCCGTCGAATCCATGCAGTTCCACGTCCAGTCGGTCGGTATCGAAGCGCACAGGCACATCGAACACAAAGCCCGCGGTGATCGCCGCGCCCAAGGCAGGCGGCGCATCGAATGCCACCATGCCCGTGGTCACATCCACCGCCCAGCCACTGACCACTTCCACCCCGTCCACCGCGATCCGCACGCTGCCGGAAACCGGCTTGGCAATCACGCGCAGATAAGGGTCAAAGCTCCCGCCATAGCGTTTCGTCAGCTGAAACTGGCTCCGCGTCCCGTCGCCTGTGCCAATGGCCTGGTCGGTGGGCAGCGGCACGGCGCCACCCGAGCTATGATCCAGCCCATCGCGCCACAGAAAGCCATGCAGCCGCCCGCGTCTTTCCTCGAAAAACGCCAGGATCGCCGCCATATCGGCCCGCGATTTGACGCCATAACCGGCATTGTAGCGCCGCCGCGAATGCGCCCAGCGCCCATTGCGCTGTTCGCCGCCGCCCGCCAGCGTCACCACATCGGTTTTCCGCTCCGGCCCACCCCGCGCCCCCAGCGCAATATCGAGCGGAAAGCGAACGGAATGAAAGGCCATGATTTGTCTCCGGTTCATTCCTCTCCCCCTCGGGTAGAGGTGGCTCGGCGAAGCCGAGTCGGTGAGGGCCTTCTTCCACAAGGGGAGAAGAAAGGTTGCCTCAGCTCCCCCTCGTCCCCCGCCTTACCGCCCTCAGCAGCATCGCGCTCAGCTCCGCCTCGCTGGCCGCAAAGCTGCGTGCGTCCTGCGCGGTCACGTTGAATGTCACCTGCACCGCGCTACCGCCGCCCGCCACGCCAAGCCGCCCATCGGGTCCGCGTTGCAGCGGCATGATCGCTTCCGGCCCCGCCTCGCCGGCCAGCCCCATGCCGCGCCCCAAGGGGAAATAGCTCGGCGTCGCGATCACCCCGCCCTTGGCAAAGGGCGTCACCCCGCCCAGCGCCGGATTGGTCGCCGTAAACAGGCTTTCCACCAGCCCGCCGACCAGCGTGCCCAGCGGCTTGATCGCGGCCTTGAGCGCAATATCGGCAAAGGCGCGGGCAATATCGGAGAGGACCGAGCGGAAGCTCTTGCCGTCCAGCAGCGCCCCGCGAAAGGCGGTGCTGATGCTGCGTGCAGCGCCATCGGCCAGATCGCCGATCCGCTCCAGTTCCAGCGATACATCGCCCAGTTCGTCGCGAAACTGGGCGCCAAACAGATCAGTGCTCATCGGGAAACCGCTCCATCAATCGTTCAAGATCGGGCCGCCCAAGTGGCGGCGCTCCGTGCCCCGCCAGCGCGCTCCAGGCCGAAGCCAGTTCGCGCGGCGTCATTTTCCAGAAGGCATCGGGCGGCAGGCGCAGCACGCCGAGCCCGAAGCGCATGGCATCGGCCCAGGGAAACGGCGTCATGCCGCTTCCCCGAATGTCGCCTGCAACAGGCGCACCGCAATGTCGGCCGCGCCGCGCAGCCCGCCCTCGACGCTCATCCGCGCCAGATCGTCATCGGTGATCGGATTGCCCCCGCCGCGCAGACCCGCCCCCAGAATGGCCGTCAGGTCCCGCGCCGAAACCCGCCCCCCGGCAAACCGCTCGGCCAGCCCCGCCAGATCACCCGCCCCCAGCCGCGCTTCCAGCTCCGCCAGCGCCCCGAGCGTCAGGCAAAGCACCCGTACCTCGCCCCCGATCTCGGCGGCGATTTCACCACGATGAATATTGGTCATCTCTTGTTCCTTGCACGGAGCGGGAGGCTCCTGCCCACCCTCCCCCTTGCGGGGAGGGAGCGAGATAGGACTTAGCCATTCGCTAAGTCCGTTGAATCGAGCAGGGAGGGGGATCGGCAGGCACAGAACCTGCGGCCACCCCCTCCCATCCTCCCCCGTAAAGGGGGAGGTGCCGCATCGCGCCTGTTGCTAAACCGCCGCAAACGTCATTTCCCCGGCGCTTTCCAGCGCCAGATCGAACGTCACTTCCCCGGCATGATCGGCGGAAAATTCCAGCGCCACGATCTGGAACGGGCCCTCCACCACCCCGAAATGGGGCAGGACCAGCTGCCAGTTGCGGATCGTGCCCGCGAAAAACAGGCTGCGCACCGCAGCGTCCGATGTCTGGTCCTTGAAGACGCCCGCGCCCGAGACCGAAGCCCGTTTCACCCCGCCGCCCGCCAGCAATTCCCGCCATCGCCCCGCGCTTTCCTGATCGGTGGTATCGACACTGGCCGCATTGAAGCTCAGGCTCCGCGTCCGCAATCCCGCCACCGTCAGAAAGCTCCCCGACCCCGTCTGGTCGAGCTTCAAAAGCATATCCTTGCCGCTCTGGGCCGCCATTTTCTGTCCTCGCTCTCGATCCTCCCCTCGCCCCTTGCGGGAGAGGGACAGATTTTCTGCGTTCAGCAGAAAATCAGGGTGAGGGGTGCTATCCGCGAACGCCGAATGCGCGACAGGATCGCAGACCCCTCATCCGGCCCTTCGGGCCACCTCCTCCTGCAAGGGGAGAAGGGAAGAAGTTCACTCACTCAAAAACCGCAGCAACACCGCCGCCCGCGCCTGCCCGCTCGCGTTGTCAATCACCGTCTCGGTCCGCACATGCTCGGCATGGGTGACGTCGATGTCTTCCGGCACCAACCCCAGCCCCACGCCCAGCACTCGTTCGGCTATGTCCAGCGCCGCCTTTCGGCTGGGCCTGTCCGCCCAGCAATGGAGCAACACCCGATGCTCCCAGCCCGGCGTGAGGTCGCCGTCGCGCTGGCGCATATCGTGCCGGTCTATCACCACATAGGGCGCCGACCTCGCGCGCGGCGGCGCGTCGAACACGCCCCCTGCCCCGATCAGCGCCGTCAGCGCGCCATCGGCCAGCAGCGCCTCGACCAACGCGGTCTGCAATTGTGTTATGGGGTGCATGGCCTATCCCGTAAAACTGGTCTCGCTGCAGGCGCAGCTGAGATAGGCCCGCCGCCCGTTGAGATCGGCGGCGCTGACCACATCGAGATTGCGCCCGCGATAGACGATGCGGTCGCCCGGCGACACGTCATTGCGAAACCGCAGCACCACGCTGTGCGAAATCGCCACCGCGCGGCCATCGCTATTGATGCCCTGCCGCCCGGAGAGGCTGCGCACCCGCGCCCAGAGGCTGGTGATGGGCACATAGATCCAGTCATGCCCGCCGCCGGTTTCCGACAGGCTGTCGCGCCGCCGCAACTGCACCCGGTCGGTCAGCGCGCCAATGGGCGGAGCGGTTTCCCGGCTCATAACCGCACCCGTTTATAGCCGGCCACCATGCGGTCGAAGCCCGAGGGCACGACCGCGCCCGAGCCGGCCACGATCACCGCGTCGCGATGCTCGAACCAATGCGCCACGAGACCCAGAATGGCCTGTCGCAGATCGGCCGGCACATCCGCCGCGTCGGCCCCGAAGCCGGCGACATAGTCGATCTCGATGCCGCACCTTTCTTGCAAGGCCGGCATGCCCAGCACCACACGCGGCACGATCAGCCCGTCGGGCTCGGAGAGGAACTGCCCCAGTTCGATGTCGTGGCTGGCGCCATTGGCGTCGACTGCCGCAATCCCGGTCACCGCCATCAGCGGGGTCACCGGCAGTTTCACGACGCCGCCCTCGGGCCAGTCGTCGAGCACCAGTCGCCAGCTCTGGGCCACCAGCGCCCGGCCGGTCACCCCTTCGACATGCAGCCGCGCCGCCCCGATCAGCGTGGCGATCAGCCCGTCCTCGGCCACATCATCCACCTTGAGAAAAGCCTTGGCCTCGACAAGCGAAACCGGCTCCTCGGCGGGCCCCGCCAGGAGATAGGAAGTCATGTTGATGTTTCCTGATTTTGTGTTGGGCACGGCGCCGCAGGCGCCACCCTCCCCCTCGCGGGGAGGGAAGCGAGATAGGGCTTAGCCCTTGCTAAGTCCGTTGAATCGAGCAGGGAGGGGGATTGGCGGGCACCGAGTGCGTGGACACCCCCTCCCAACCTCCCCCGTCAAGGGGGCGGTGCCGGGCCGGTGGGTACAAAACCCTCAGCTCACCCCAAACTTCAGCAGCTTGATCGCGTCGTAATCCGCAATCCCGCCGCCGACCCGTTTTGTGGTGTAGAACAGCACATAGGGCTTGGCGCTGTATGGATCGCGCAGCACGCTCACCCCCTGCCGGTCGACGATCAGATAACCGCGGCGGAAATCGCCGAAGGCAATCGAGAAGGAATTGGCGCCGATATTGGGCATGTCCTCGGCCTCGACCAGCGGGAAACCCATGAAGCTGGCATGGCCATCGGCGCTGGCCGCCGGCTGCCAGAGATAATTGCCGTCGGCATCTTTGAGCTTGCGCAGCGCCCCCTGCGTCTTGCGGTTCAGCACCCAATTGGCATTCTGGCGATAACCGGCCTTGAGCGCATAGACGAGATCGATGAGAATATCGCTGGCATGGCTGGCCGGCAGCGCGCCGGAAACGCCCGTCGCCAGATAGCCCAGGCTCCCCCAGGCCCAGCTCGTCTCGGCCACTTTGGTGGCATTGAGAAAGCCATTGGGCTTGTTGGTGCCGTCGCCGCTGACGAAGGCCGTGGTTTCCTGCGCCGCAAAGGCCGCATTGACCTCGTCGGCGATCCACTGGCCCACATCCACCGCCGCGTCGTCGAGAAAGGCGGTGGTCGCCGCCGGCATGGCGTACAGCTCGGTCGTGGGATAGCTCAGCTCGGCCAGCGTCTGGCTGGTCGTGGTCGGGCGGCTCGCCGTTTCGCCCACCCAGCCGGTCTGCGGACCGGTCACCGTGATCGGCCGTTTATAGACCGAGCCCGACACCTGCCGCACCCCGGCAATGGCGCGAATGGGCGAGATATGAGTCATGAGGCGAGTGATTTCCGTCTCGACCTCGCCCGGCACCACATAGCCGCCATCGGCATTGACGCCGATTTGCAGCGCCTTTTCCTCTCCCCGCTTCACATAGGCCGAGAAAGCTTCCTTATATTCGCCATCGGCGATCTGCCCCTTGCCCTCGATGGCCGGGCGGGCGCGTTCGGCCACGGCGCGGTCCAGCGCCGCCTTCTGCCCGTCCAGCACGGCATTGAGCCTGTCCAGCTTGCCTTCCAGCAGCCCATCGGCCGTGCCGCGCTTTTCGATTTCGCCCAGGCGCTGGTCATTGGTGCGCTTGAATTCCTCGAAGGCGGTCGAGAATTCTGCAAACAGGGCGGCAATATCGCTCCCCGCGCCGGCCTTGGTTTCGAGGCCGTCGTCAATCCGATCCATGTCGGTATCCTTCTATCGGTTGCGGATCTGTCTTGTGGCAGCGGCAATGGCCGCGCCGGCAGTGAGGGGGGTGGCGATGCGCGCCTCCTCCATCATCGGAAAGGTCACGATGGAAATTTCGTAGAGGTCGATTTCGGCCAGTTGCCTATGCCCCGTCCCCGCCTCGCGGCTGGCCTTGACCGTGCGAAAGCCGATGGACAGGCCATCGAGCGCCCTTTGCTCGATCAGTCGTTTCAGCGCCTCCGCGCGCGGCACGCCGGGCACCAGCCGCCCGGCCACGAACAGGCCATGACCATCCTCAGCAATGCTTTCCCAGATGCCCACCGGCTCCTTGGGATCGTGCTGGAACAGCAGCCTTATCCGCCCCCGCCGCCTGGCCAGCGATTTCGCAAAGGCCCCCGGCAGGATGATGTCGCCGCCGCTGTCGAGCCGGCCGAAGACGCTGGCATAGCCGGAAAACCGCCCCTCCGCGTCGATGGGAATGGCCCTCATCCGCGTTTGGCTCCGCCCGCGCGCGGCTTGGGCGCCGGGCGCGGCCTCTCGGCCAAAGTCCCCGCCAGGTTCCAGGCAAATTGCCGGAATGTCTCGCGCGCCTGCTCCCGATTCTGCTTTTTGGCCATGGACTTAGTCCTCCTTGCGGAACAATCGATTCAGCGCGGCAATCTCCCGCACGAAGTCGTTAAAGTGTTGATTCACTCGCGCCATTTCCCTGAGGCTCCACACAAGCAAAGCACTCGAACCACTCGCCCAGAGAAACAGCGCGAGATGGGCGAGATCGCCGCGCTCGATAATGGTGGTGGTCAGGGTGTCCATGTCACAACCCCACCAATTCCCGCTTCTCCGCATCGCTCAGAAAATCCGCGCCGCCCACACGCTCCCACAGTGCAGCGCGGTCCTCCGCCAGCGCCTCGACCTTTTCGAAATCCGGCACCAGTTCTGCCCCGTCGAATGCCGGTCCCAGCCATGCGGACAATTCCTGCGCCACCCGCACCACCAGCGGCACCAAGGTCTGGCGCCACAACGTGCGGTTGGCTTCGGCCATATTGGAATAGGTATTGTCGCCGGGAATGCCGAGCAGCATGGGCGGCACGCCGAAGGCCAGCGCAATGTCGCGCGCCGCTGCATTGCGCGCCTCGATGAAATCCATATCGCGCGGGCTCATGGCCAGCGCCTTCCAGTCGAGCCCGCCTTCGAGAACCATGGGCCGCCCGGCATTGCCGGAGCCGGAAAACTGCTCTTCCAGTTCCGCCTTGAGCCGGCCGAACTGATCGTCGTTGAGGCTGCCATTGCCCGCCGAATAGACCAGCGCCCCGCTGGGCCGCGCCGCATTGTCGAGCAGCGCCTTGTTCCATTGCGCCGAAGCATTGTGAATATCGAGACTGGTCTGCGCCGCCTCCAGCGGCCCCATGCCATAATGGTCGTCCATGGGGTGAAACAGCGCCATATGCAGCACGGAAGGGATGGGCAAAGCCTCCTGGCTCAGCCGCACCGCCCTGCCCCCGGCCTTATAGTCATAAGCCACCGGCCAGCCGTCGCGCCCGGCCACCACGCTCATCCGGTCCGGCCGCAGCACAAACAGGGTGCGCACCGCGCCATCCACCAGTCCCGCCTGCAAATAGGCATTCCCCGACGTCTGGAGATAGGCATAGACCGCCTCCAGCACTTCCGGCCCCGATTGCCGCCCATTGGGCCGCGCCAGAAGCAGAGCCAGCGGATGGTCGGCAACCGCCTTGCCATCCACCACCACGTTGAGCGGCACCCTATTGGCCGTCTCGGCAATCAGTCGCACGCAGCGATAGACCACCGGATTGCGCATGAAACCCTGATTGACCAGGCTCGCATAGCCCCGCCCGCTCCACTGCGCCGGCCCAAGCTGGCTCAGCGTCATCATCGTGTGGCCGGCAAAGGACTTGGTTTCGGAAGGCATATTCATCCGCCCGCCAAACAGGCGGTTCAGCAGGTTGGGCATAGTCTGTGTTCCTCATCCGGGAGCCATCCGCTCCTCCACCACCCTCCCCCTTGCGGGGAGGGAAGCGAGATAGGGCTTAGCCCTTGCTAAGTCCGTTGAATCGAGCAGGGAGGGGGCATTGCGCGCATGCTCCCCGCCATTCGAGCGTAGCTTTCATGGCCTTGCAGCCTAAAATCGCTCCACTGGAGCGATTTTGCCTCCGGCCCGGCTACAAGCCCCGCACCCTCGGCCGCATTTCGTTCAACACCAGTTCCGTCAGCGCCCAGACCAGTGCATCCACCCGGTCCGGCGAATGGCCATTGGCCTTTCCGTCCGGCCCAAGAGCGCACAATTCGTCCTCCAGCGCCGTCAGCCCCGGCACATGGGCCACGAGGCCCCGCGCATAGAGAGCCGCCACCGGCTCGGCGCGCACCCATTTGCCCCGGTTGGCCCGCACCGTCCGCACCGGCACCGAGGCATCTGACTGCGCCAGCATTTCGCGCACCAGGTCCCCGCCCTGGTTGACTTCCACCACGATGCAGTCCGCTTCATGCGCGTGATAGGCCGCGACCGCCCGATCAGCCCACACTTTCGGCCTGATGCCCTGCAAGGTCGCGTCTTCTAGCACGACAGCGCCCTCGCCCTGCCGGGCCGCCACGATGATCCCGCAGGCGTCGGAGCGCGCCGTACCCGTTACCGGCGGGTCCACCGCCACGACCACGCGGCCGTCCGGCACACCTTGTGACGGTCGAAACATGCCGCGCTGCCAGAGCGCGTCGATCCGATCCTCGATCAGTTCGCCGTCCAGTTCCTGACGGCCGAGCAGGGTGCCCTGATATCGGGCCACCACGGCGTCGAAAAAGCTCGGCGCCAAATATCTGTAATTGTCCTGCGTGGTCATCCGCACAAGGCGCGTATGCTCATCGGCCACCAGCCGACGGATCAGCCCGGTGGCGCGCGGCGTCGTCGTCGCCAATTGCCTCGGCCTCTCGCCCAGCCGCAGACCGAATTGCAGCATGTCCCAGGCCTCTTCGGCATGGCGCCATTTGCCGATTTCGTCGCACCAGGCGGCGGCAAATTGCGGCCCGCGAAAGCGTTCCGGGTCCGATGCGGTCAGAATGGTCGCCTCGACCCCATTGGGCCAGGACAGCCGGTTCTTGCCATAAAGAGTCGGCCGCTCGTCCTCGCGGTGTACCGCCAGAATACCGCTTTCTCCGCGCACCATGATTTCGACCGCCTCGCTCATGGTTTCACCCACCAGCGCAATCGGCGATATGCTCCTGCGTGCCAGCCGCCGTACCCATTCGGCGCCTGCCCGCGTCTTGCCTGAGCCGCGCCCGCCCATCAAAAGCCAGGTGGTCCAGTCACCCGGCGGCGGCTTCTGCTCCCGCCGCGCCCATTTGGGCCAGCAGAACAACGTCTTGTACGCGTAGTCGTCGCTCATCACCGCGACTTCGGCGTAGGCCTCGTGGCGCCTAGCGTTTGGACTGGGCAAGGCGCTCGGCCAGCTTGTTGCGAATATCGGCCATGTCCCTGCGCGTCGGTGGGTCGACATTGCGCGGCGCGGCGCCCATTTCGATCAGCTTGTCCAGCGTCTTCACCTGTGCAGCCAGAAGGTTAGCCCTTTTGTCGATCGGCATGTCAGTTGCCTCTTCAAGTTCCCTGATCTGGCCGTCCAGCACCAGCATCATTCGCTGCACCAGATCGGCCTTGCGTGGAGGATTGCCCCTGATAGTGAACCAGTCTTCCTTTTCGCGCCGGTAGCGCAATTGCGATCGTGTGATGCCATGGCGCTTGCAGATCGTGTCCGGCACAAACAGCCGGCCTTCATATTCGGCGCGGATGACAATCCAGTCGGGCGGCCGCCTCCGGCCGTCCCTGCCCGCTCCATCCATCCAAGTCTCCGGAAATCTGGGCCATCGCCCGTCTGCCGACCCAATTTGTCGACCATGCCTGAACTATACCGCAGCACCGTCACGCGGGGATAAGTCGAATAAGTTCAGCGTTCCCGAAGAATTGGGCGTGTCATGCGCCTCAGCCGAAAACTCTTTTCGCTTCAAGCGCCAGCCCCAGCCCGACGCTGCCCAGCACGTCGGTCCGCACCACCTGTGCATCGGGAAACAGCGCGCTTAGCCGCCCCGCCACCGCCGGTACCAGTGTCGAACCACCCGTCAGGATCAGGCTGTCCACGGCATCGGCCATGATCCCGGCGCGCTTGAGGGTCTCTGCAATAGTGGCCTCAAGGCGCGAAACCGAGTCGGCCAGCGCCGCGCCCAATTGTTCGGCGGTGATCACGGTGCTGATCTGCTTGTCCCGCACCGGAAACACGAAATCGGTAGCGTCATTGTCCGATAGCGCGATTTTTGCCGCTTCGACGGCCCCGATCAGCCGATGCCCCAGCCGGTCCTCCACCAGCATCACCATTGTTTCCACCCGCTCCGCCTCCACGGCCTCGCGCATGGTCGAGCGCAGGTCGCGCAAAGCCTGTGCATCATAGAGGCGGTTGATCCGGTGCCAGGTGGAGAGGTCGTAATATGGCGCCACCGGCAGATGCCGTTTGCCCTCCTTGGTGCGCGATCCCAGCCCCAATTCGGGCATGACGCGGCCCATGGCCAGCAGCCGGTCGAAATCGGTGCCGCCGATATGGACGCCCGCCGTCGCCAGAATATCACCGGATCGATCCGGCTTTCCGGCCCGGCCGGGGGACACGCGCACCAGCGAAAAGTCCGATGTACCTCCGCCCAGATCGACGATCAGCGCCAGCTTTTCGGCGCTCACCTGCCGCTCATAGTCTAGCGCCGCCGCAATGGGTTCGAACTGGAAAGCAATGTCCCTGAACCCCTCCGCCCGCACGGCGGCTTCAAGCTGGCCCTGCGCGGCCCGGTCGGCTTCGGCGTCGTTATCGACGAATTGCACCGGCCGGCCCATCACCACCTGCGTCAGCTCCGCTCCGAGCCGCGCTTCGGCCCGGCGCTTGAGCTCCCCCACATAGGTGCCGATGATCTCGCCAAATCCCAGCCGCCGGCCCTTGACCCGCGTCGTGTCGGCAAAGAGGGCCGTGCCCAAGACGCTTTTGAGCGAACGCATCAGCCGTCCCTCGGCGCCGGTTACATATTCGGCCACCGCCGCGCGCCCGAAATGCACGCGATTATCCTCGAAGCCGAAAAACAGCACGCTGGGCATGGTCGCCTGCTCCCCTTCCAGCGCCAAAAGCTGCGGCACACCGTCAGGACCCACCCGCCCAAGGGTCGAATTGGACGTACCGAAATCGAGGCCGCAAGCCAAAGTCATGAAATCAGTCCGTCAAATGGGAATGCGCCAGGCGCGAAGGGACGGGCCTTTTAGGGAAGATGGGCGCGGATGGCAATGCCGAGCATCGACCTCATAGAAAGGGTATTGACCGCGCTCGATGCAGCACCCTCCCCCTTGCGGGGAGGGTTGGGGGGGGGTGTGCCGCACACGCAGGCCAATAGACCAGATGCAATAGCCCTGCCGTCCAGGGGAGGCGCTGGCCTAAGACCGCAAAAATATCGCAGCCAGCCCGCGATGCCGCCCTCCCGGCTTTACCTTCCGAAAACCGCCGCTAAGCCGCCTTCTTGCGCTTTTCCGGCTTGGCGCGCAGGTCAATCACTTCCAGCCGCGCGAGGCCCCGCCGCTGGGCTTTTTTCACCGCCTGTGCGGCCTGCGCCAGCACCATGCGGTCATAGTTTCCCTTGGGATTGATCGCCGCCAGTCCCACGCTCAGCGTCACCTGCCCGGCATGGCTCTGCCGGTTGGGCAGGTCGCAGCGGCGGATGGCGGCGGCGATGCGTCCGGCCAGATCGCGCGCCATGGTCACCGGCATGTCGGGCAGCACCAGCACAAAGCCAGCCCGGCCGGAGCGCAGGCAGGAATCCACGGGTCGCGTCAGTGTCGCACGGATGGCTTGTTCGAGCGTTTCGAGCGCCTCGTCCACCACTTCGCGGCCATAGGCGGCGAAATAGTCGGCATAGAGGTCCATTTCCAACGACAGGACGCAGAGGCTCACATGCCGCTCCCCGGCCAGGGTCCAGCCGCGACGCAGTTCCTCGTCGACGATCTGGGCGGGGCGCAACCGGCTCTTGTGATTTTTCGCAATGGCGGCAACGCCATAGGCAGGCTCTGCGTCAGCGTCTCGCCGGGTCAGCGCCGTGCGCACACGCGCCCAGAAACCGTCTCGTCCGCTCGCTGCCTCGATACTCATACGCCTGTCCTGGGCCAGTCCACTTTGGCCCGATCTGGCCATACTATGGTTAACGCAGGGTAAGCATTCACACTTATAGATGCTCGGGCGGTTCCCATTCGGGCCAGTCCACGGCGTGTTCTTCCCACTCTTCCGGGTCGATTTCGGTTTCGAGAAAAGTGCGCCCCTTTACCGAAACCCCGACATCCACCACGGTCTGCGGATCACCCGAAACCAGGGGATGCCACCAGGCTAGCCCCTTGCCCTCGGCCAGCCGCCGATAGGCACAGGTCGTGGGTATCCAGGGGATTTCCCGCACGTTGTCCGGCGTCAGCTTAATGCAGTCGGGCACCTTTTTCTGCCGGTTGGGATAGTCGGTGCACACGCATTCATCGCCATCGAGCAGCTTGCAGCGCACATCCGAGGTGATCAGCGTGCCGGTGTCCTCGTCTTCGAGCTTGATGAGGCAGCAGCGCCCGCAGCCGTCGCACAGCGCCTCCCATTCGGCGGGCGACATTTCCTCCAGCGTTTTTTCTTCCCAAAAGGCCATGTTTACCCTTGATGGTTCATGCTGTTGCCGGTTTGCGCTTGCCCGGCGGCAATGGCAATCATATTCCAGCGATTGTGTTGCATCGACCGGCCCACAGGGCTCACATTGCGACCAAGAGGGCACCGGGGACCGGCGTGCAGGATCCGTTCTACACCAAGGAAAAAAAGCGCAAGCGCGCCGGCGGTATGCTGGCGGCCGATGCGTGGCTGGATTCCTCGCTTTACGAGTTCTGGCAGGCGCTGGGGCGCGGCTACACCCGCTTTCAGGACTTCATGTCCATTTTCCATGTCAGCGGAATCAAGCGTTTCTTTGTCGAGTTATTCTCCGACGCCTTCACCTTCGGGGCCATTGGCGCGGTGCTGATGACGGCTTTGGCCATGCCTGCCTTCGACATCATCGATCGCGGCGTGCTCAACAAGGCCGAAGACTATGCCGTGGTTTTCCTCGACCGTTTCGGCAGTGAAATCGGCCGACGCGGCATCCGCTCTGACGATTCGGTGGCCCTCGATCAGATGCCCGACTATCTGATCAAGGCGACACTGGCGACCGAGGATCGGCGCTTCTATGAGCATTTCGGCGTCGACGTGGTGGGCACCCTGCGCGCCCTGCTCACCAATGCTTCGGGCGAAACCAGCCTTCATGGCGGCTCTTCGCTCACCCAGCAGCTTGCCAAGCAGATGTTCCTCTCCTCCGAGCGCACCATCGAGCGCAAGATCGTCGAGGCTTTCCTCTCGGTCTGGCTGGAATGGCACTATTCCAAGGACGAGATCCTCAAGCTCTATCTCGACCGCGCCTATATGGGCGGCGGCAACTTCGGTGTCGTCGCCGCTGCCGAATACTATTTCGGCAAGCGCATTCAGGATATTTCCCTCGCCGAAGCGGCCATGCTGTCCGGGCTCTATAAGGCCCCCGGCCGCTGGGCGCCGCATATCGATCTCGCCGCCGCGCGCGGCCGCGCCAATGTCGTGCTGACCAATATGGTCGCCGCCGGCTTTCTCACCGAGGGTCAGGTGACCGCCGCGCGGCGCCATCCCGCCTCCCCGGTCGCGCGCATTGCCGAAGCCAATTCCCCCAATTACTTCCTCGACTGGGCCTTCGAGGAAGCCAAGCGGACCATCGAAACCAGCGGCGCACCGGGCAATAATTTCACCGTCCGCACCACGATCGACACGACCCTGCAACGCTATGCCGAGGAAGCCATCACCTCGGTCATCCGCGAACAGGGCGAGCAATATCGCGTCGAACAGGGCGCCATGGTCGTGACCGATACCGAGGGCGCCATTCGCGCCATGGTCGGGGGCACCGATTATGCCAAGAGCCAGTTCAATCGCGCCATCGTCTCCAATCGCCAGCCCGGCTCGTCCTACAAGCCCTTCGTTTATGCGGAAGCCTTCGAACAACTGGGCCTCAAGCCCACCGACACCATTTCCGACCGACCGGTCTGTATCGGCGACTGGTGCCCGCAAAATTATGGCCGCTCCTACAAGGGCCAGACCACGCTGATCAGCGCCTTCGCCTCCTCGATCAATACCGTGCCGGTCACCCTCTCGATCAAGACCGGTCGCGATGCCATTGCCCAGCTCAGCTACCGCATGGGCCTGCGGCAGGAATATCCGGTCACCCGCTCGCTGGCTCTGGGCGTGGCCTCGGTTTCGGTTCTGGACATGACCTCCTCCTATGCCGTCTTTGCCAATCACGGCCTCAAGACGCAGGCCTATGGCATGACCCGCATGACCACGGCACGCGGCGATCTGGTCTGGGAACTCGACCCCACTCAAGGCCATGAGCGCGTGCTGTCCGAACAGACCGTGGCCTATATGAACCAGATGATGCGCGCCGTCGTCACGTCGGGCACCGGTCGCCGCGCCGAAATCGAGGGCGTGCCCACACTGGGCAAGACCGGCACGACCACGTCATATCGCGATGCCTGGTTCGCCGGCTTTACCGGCAATTATGTCGCCGCCGTCTGGTTCGGCAATGACGACTACCGCACCACCAACAATCTGACTGGCGGCCTGTTGCCCACCATCGCCTGGCAGAAATTCATGGCCTATGCCCATACCAATATCGAGATCAAGCCGGTCTTCGGCATTGATTTCGTACCGACCCAGACCATTGTAGCCGAAGCTGATCCCGATGCGGTCGAAGAGGTTGCCGAACAGCGCCCGCCCAGCCTCAAGCCCGCCGCCGCCCGTAAGCTGCTCGATCTGGCCGACCGGCTCGAAACCACCATTTCCCGGCTCAACCCGCCGGCAGACACCGCGAGCAGTTCCGCCCCCACGGCCACAACCGGTCTTTGACGGCTCTGCGCAGGGACTATTTCAACGTCTCGTCTTGCACCCGCATCACAGGCTCCATCGCCCCCTCGCCCCTCCGGGGAGAGGGTCGGGGTGAGGGGTGCAAACCCTCGCGTCATAAAACCCTGCTGGCACCAGCCTCCCTGCGCAGCAGCCACATAGCCTTCCGCCACTCTCTACCCAGCCGAACAAATCGCCCACACACGCTTCCGAAGCAGGCGCGCGGTTGCTATAGGCTTGGGCCAGTGCTGCCGCCCCACCCGTTTCGGAGAAGCTGAACCAAGTGCGTTTCGTCCTGAGACTTCTTCTGGCGATCGCAGTGGCTCTCGGCGTCGGCTTTGGCCTCAGCTATTACGCGCTGACCGATGGGCGCCTGTTCGGCGCCGTGCAGGTCGGCGCGTGGACCGCCTGGCCTGATAGCGGCGCGCCCGCGCCCAATCCCTATACGCGCGGGCACATTGTGCGCGAATCGGCGCTGCAACTGGGCCGCAGCGAGGGAATGCAATTCGTCGCAACCGCCGATGGCAATGGCGATCCGCTGGATCGCGCCTGTTCCTACAGGCTTGAAGGCCGGGTGCCGGTCTCGACCTTCTGGACCCTGGTGGCCGTGGACAGCGACTGGACCAATCTGGCGGCCCCCGACACCGATGGCGCGCTGCGCTCCAGCCAGGTGGTGCGCAACAATGATGGCAGTTTCACCATCTATGTCGGCACGGCCCTGCGGCCGGGCAATTGGCTGGAACTGGCCGGCGAAGGCCCGTTCAGCCTCGCACTCACGCTCTACGACACCACGGCCTTGTCCGGCTTCAATGCCGATATGCGCCTACCCTCCATTGTCAGGGAGGGCTGCCGATGATCCGCACCCTTCTCTGGCTGATCGGCGGCGCGGTTCTGGGTGGCATCATCCATATCGTGGTCATCCTCACCCTGCCCTTGCTCGCCGAAGAAACGGTGTGGACGCGCATTGCCGCGCTCGACGCGCAGAACCGCGTCGTGGTCCTGCCCCGCGTCGCGCCGGGCGAAGCCAATCCGCTGCATCTTGATCCCGAACTCGTCTATGGCGTCTGTCAGGTCGATCTGGCGGATGGGCCGGCCTTTGTCAGCGGCACCCTGCCCGATGCCTTCTGGTCGGTGGCTTTGTTCAACGACGATGGCATCGTCACCTATTCCACCACCAATCGCGACGGCATTGGCCAGACGCTCGAAATGGGCGTTTTCAACGCCGCCCAGACGCGGCTCCTCGCTCAGCAGCAGATCGAAATCGTCGACGGACTGCTGGTTGTCGAAGCGCGCAGCGACCAGATGTTCGTGCTCGTTCGCCTCGCCCCCCCACAGGAAGCCATGCGCGAACGCTTCGAAGCCCGCCTCGCCGACCTGCGCTGCGGCTCAAGGCCGGTCAACTGATCCCGCCCCACTTCACCTCCCCCTTGACGGGGGAGGTAGCGCCGCTAGGCCCAAAGGGCCGTAGCAGAGCTGGGTGGGGGTGCCTCCGCGCCCCCAAGTCCAAGTCGCAAAGCCCCCAGCCCACAGCATGACCACCGATCCGACCATGACCCCAGACGCCTTCCGATCAGCCCTCGCCACGGCCGTCTCGCGCTACCTTGCCGAGGTCGCAGCCCCCGGCGAACATCTGGCCCTCCTCCGCTGGCAGATGGATCAGGGCCACGCACTCGACCAGCGCACCACTTTTCCCGGCCACGTCACCACCAGCGCCATCGTGCTCTCGCCCGACCACCGGCAGACCCTGCTCATCGATCACATCACCATCGGCCGCTGGCTCCAGCCCGGCGGCCACTACGAGCCCGCCGCACTCTTCTTGCTCTCCGCCATGCGCGAAGCCGAGGAAGAAACCGGCGCCACCGGCCTCTTGCCTCATCCCTGGCACAAGGGAAGCGACCTGCCCTTCGTCATCGACAGCCACGAAGTTCCCGGCAAAAAGGCCCGCAACGAGCCGCCGCATGTCCATCACGACCTGCAATATCTCTTCCTTGCCGATCCCTTCGCCCCGCTCATCGCCCAGCTTGCAGAGGTCAACGCCGCCAGATGGGCGCCAGTCGAGCACCTGGCCGACATCTCGCCCAAGGGGTTTGCAAGACTGAAGGATCTCACTTTCTGAGCGAAATCCCCCGCACGCTCCGTTGCCGCCCCAGGGCAATCGCATATGGCCCATTGGCATGCGTGTGTTGTCACCCCCTCCCAACCTCCCCCGTCCAGGGGGAGGAGTTGCATCGCGTTCGGGGCAAATACCGGTAAAAAACACCGACCTCACACCCTCCCCCTTGCGGGGAGGGCCGGGGTGGGGGGCCGCAGGGCTGGATGGCGGCTTTCTTAGCGTCAGTATCTTCCGTGGGCCCCCTCACCCGGCCCTGTGGGCCGACCTCTCCCCCTAAGGGAGAGGTGGCGAAGGCACCCTGTATGCCGCGTAAGCCCATATGCGATTGCCCTGCGTCCAGGGGGAGGAGCTGCATCGCGTTCGGGGCAGATATAGGTAAAAAACACCGACCTCCCACCCTCCCCCTTGCGGGGAGGGCCGGGGTGGGGGGTGCCGCAGGGCTGGATGGGGCTTTCTTAGCGTCAGTATCTTCCGACGGCCCCTCAGCCGCCACTTCGCGTCGGTTCGGCACAAACCATATGCGATTGCCCCCCTCGCGGACGGAGCTGTAAGCTCGCAACGCCGCATATTCACAGGCTCGCCACCGCCGCCAAATGCCGTGAACAGGCATTTTTGCGGCCAACCCCACGAATTTAAGCCAAAAATCCTGCCCAGCGAGAACTGACCGCACATAATCTTGCAATCAGAGCAAGAACCGCGTTTCATGCGGCTATGGACAAAATTGACCGCAAAATTATCGACATGCTGGCCGGGGATGCGCGGCGCTCTCTGGCCGAGATCGGTGCAGGCGTGGGCCTTTCGGCCTCCGCCACCAATGAACGCATTCGCCGCCTGACGGCTTCGGGCGCGATCAGGCGTTTCACCATCGATGCCGACCCGACGGCCCTCGACGCCGCCATCCTGGCTTTCGTGTGTATCGCCCTTGCGCCGGACGCCGACGAAGGCGCCTTCCGGGCCTATGCAGCGGCCCGTCCGGACATTGCCGAATGTCACCACGTAACCGGCCAGTGGTCCTATATCATCAAGGTCCATGTGGCCTCCCTGCCCGCGCTCGAAGCCTTTGTCGGCGATCTCAAGGCGCATCGCTTCATCGCCCGCAGCGAAACCATCATCGCCCTGTCCAGCGTTGGCGACGCGCCATACATTCCCCGGTCTCTGCCATGACCGAAACCATGCTTCTGGGCAAAGGTCTGCTGCTCGGCCTCGCCATTGCCGCCCCACTCGGACCCATTGGCGCCCTTTGCATTACCCGAACGCTGGAGCGCGGCTTCTGGGCCGGCATGGCTGGGGGTCTCGGCACCGCGCTTGCCGATGCCGTCTATGCTGCCCTTGCGGCTGTCGGTTTTGCCGCCTTTGCCGGCCTCATCGACGGCATCAGCGCCCCGCTGCGCATTATTGGCGGCCTTTTCATGCTCTGGCTCGGCTGGCAGAGTTTTCGCCCGCGTCCGGTGCCGGTTGCGGCGACGGTCGGCGCGCGCGATCTGGTGGGCACCGTCGCCGCCACATTCGCGCTGACCATAGCCAATCCGGCCACCATCCTGTCTTTTGTCGCTATTTTTGCCGGTCTTGGGCTGGCCGAAGAAACCGATCTGGCCGGAAAAGCCATCGTGGTCGGTGGCGTCTTTGCCGGCTCGCTGGCCTGGTGGCTGGCGCTCAGCGGCGGCGTCGCGCTGGCCCGTCGCCGCCTGCCGCCCGGTTTCGTCCTTTGGGTGGCGCGCGCCTCCGGCGTCGTGCTGATCGGCTTTGGCCTCGTCGCCATCGGCTCGCTCTGGTTCAGAGGCTGAGGACGCCGCCCACCAGCGCCAGCGCAACTACGACCACCCAACTCGGCACCTTCCAGCTCACCAGCGCCACGAAACCGGCCAGAGCCAGCGCGAAGTCGAGCGGCGATGCAACCGCGCTGATAAAGACCGGATCGTAAAGCGCGGCACCCAACAGGCCCACCACGGCGGCATTGGCGCCGCGCATTCCGGCCTGCGCCAGCGGCCAGCGTCGCAATTGGTTCCAGAAGGGAATGGCCCCGACCACCAGCAGCAGACCCGGCAGGAAAATGGCCACCAGCGCAATTGCTGCCCCAGCCATGCCATTGGGCGGCTGGGTCGAGACCGCGCCCAGATAGGCAGCGAAGGTAAAGAGCGGCCCGGGCACAGCCTGCGCCGCGCCATAACCGGCAAGGAAGGCGTCCGGCGTCACCACTCCCCGCGCCACCGTTTCAGCCTGCAACAGCGGCAGGACGACATGGCCCCCGCCAAAGACCAGTGCCCCCGCCCGGTAAAAGCCATCGAGCAGGGCAAGAGCCGGACCGGTCCCGGCGAGCAGGGGCAGTCCAGCAAGTAGAATGGCAAACAGCGCGAGCGCCACCATGCCTGCCCGTGGTGGTAATGGCGGCAGCGCCTCTCCCACAGGCTCCGCCTCGCCTCTCCGGCAGAGCCAGAGCCCGGCCAGCGCGCCCATGAAAATGGCGCCGACCTGCCCCCATACGCCGCTGGCCAGAACGACGACAAACACGGCGAGAACGGCGATCCCGGCCCGTTCCCGATCGGGCGTAAGGCTCTTGGCCATGCCGAAAACAGCCTGCGCTACGATGGCGACGGCCACCAGTTTCAGGCCATGCAGCATGCCCTGCGCGACAGGCCCATCAAGCGCCGATGCGCCGAATGCGAACAGCACCAGCAACAATGCCGACGGCAGGGTGAACGCGGTCCAGGCCGCCAAGGCCCCCAACGGTCCGGCGCGCATCAGCCCTAGCGCGAAGCCAACCTGGCTCGATGCCGGTCCCGGCAGGAACTGGCACAGCGCCACGAGTTCGGCATAGGCTGCGGCGCTGATCCAGCGTCGGCGCACCACGAATGCGTCGTGAAAATAGCCCAGATGGGCAATGGGTCCGCCAAAACTGGTGAGGCCGAGAATCAGGAAGGCGCGGAAGACTTCACCCGCATTGCCCCTGCCCGGTTGCTCGTCCTCATTCACCCTTTTGTCCTGCTGCTATTTCTGCGGAATGACCTCGCGGTCGATGACCATGTTCTGGAAGCGTGACGGTATGGTGACACCGCCACCGGAGCCGCTGCCGGATACGCCGCTGCAGAAATCGCCGCGCCGGGCGCGCTCCACCCATGGCGCCATGCGCCGCAGGCTGTCATCGACCGCCATGGATTGCTCATGCGGCGTTTCCACCAGCAGGTGGTCGAGCGCATAGGAATAGCTGTCATAGCGATAGGTCAGCGCCCGCACGAACCAGTCGACATGCCAGGTGTTCTCGGTTCGCCGCGCTTCGACATTGGCGGCAACATCGGGCCCGAAATTGCCGATCTCGGCCAGCGCGATATGCCGCTGCCGGTCCACCTCCTCCACCGCACAGATCGCGCGGAAGGTGGTCGGAAGCGTATCAAGATCCGCGGCAACGTGCCGGCCCACCGTCGCATAGCGCGTGCGGGAGGAATTATACTGTGTCTCGCGCAGCCACCGGTAATAGCGGTCGGTGGTAAATGTGTGGTCCTTAGCTGGCCCCAGTCGTGTGCGCTGCATTTCCACCGATTGGTCGAAGAACCAGTCGCGGCTGTGGGCGGCGATCAGGAAGCGCCAGGTGCGGTCATGCATTTCCCGCTCCTGATCGGTCTGGTTGAATGTGGAAACCGGTTCCTTGCGGCCCCGCGCCAGGTGGTCGCCGACAAAGGGATAGACCTGATCATGCAATGCGCTGGGCGCGGCGCGGCCAAAGTCGCCCACCGGCCGGGGGGTGCAGGCCACCAGCGCCAGAGCGAGCAGAGCCAGTCCGACGGCGCGGAGTGGCCAAACGGCAACATTATCCACGCTTGCGTTTGCCGCGTCCGGACACGAGTCCATTCTTTGGTGGCGGCGGCGTACCGCGTTCATAACGCACCCCGGTAAAAATAAAGATCTGGGCGTCGCCGGGAACGGCACCCCGCTCCTCGGCGGATCGTTTCCGCCTGTCGAATTTCAGCAGCTTTCCCAAGCTGGCCTCCATGAAATGCGCCGCTCCCCCTTCCCTAATGGGGGCAGCGAGTTGGCAGTCATTCACGCGACGCAACGCCCCTTGCACCGCGGCCCCATTAAGAGATCGTCAAGGTTAACAGTCTGCTAACGAATTGGCGGCAAAAGTGACTCTACGCATCACTTCTGATGCAAAAGCGAGTCGACGGTTCCGCCAGAATGCTTGGATTTCAGCCCTACGAAACCTTTCAGCTATTGATCGAAACCGGCGGGGTCGATCGTACCAATACCCTGTTGATCGCGGCCTGCGACGCCTATGCGCGGCGCGGCAAGCCCACCGTTCCCGAAATGGAACAGTTCGAAACCCTTGCCGGGCGCCTGTTTCCCACCGCTGGCCCCCAGGCCCGCGCCAAGGGCGCCGCCATTCTGGGCCGCGCCGAGCAATTGTCGCCGGCGCTCGAACGGCTGGTGGTCGAGAATATCGGCGAGGATCTCATTCCCTTCCTCGAAGAAGCCGCCGAACTGTCCGACCAGACCATGATCGACATTATCGGCCGTTACGATGTTCCGGCCTGCGCCACGCTCGCTTCCCGCGCCGATCTCAGCAATGTGGTTCTGGCCAAGCTCTTCCAGATGAATTCGCGCAAGGTCTATCGCGCCCTTGCTGCCAATACCCAGATCGTGCCGCGCGGCCCCTATCTCAGCGCTCTGGCGCGCTCGGCGCAGATGGATCACATGGTGGCCGAAGCCCTTGGCCGCCGCGACGATTTCGACGCGGCCCTTCTGGCTCCCGCCTTTTTCGATCTCTCCGACAATCACCGGATCAAGGTCATCCAGGCTTTCGCCAACCGTACGACGCCGGTTGCCCCGATTGCCCGCACCATCGAGCAACTCTCTGTCGCCAGCGGTGAATTGACCCGCGCGCTGATGAAGCTGTTCTCGGAAAACCGTCGCCCGGAAGTCACGCGCCTCCTCGCCCAGATCACCGGGCTCGACGAGGTCCGCTGCGGCCAGATCGCACACGACGTTACCGGCGCTTCGCTTTTCGTCATCCTGCGGGCCTTCGGCGCCACCGCCTATGACGGGCTCAAAGTGCTGATCCACGCCACCAGCCATGACAGCGACCGCTCGCGGGCGCTGGCCGACTACGCCAGCCTCTTCGGCGAAGTTTCCGCCGAATCCATGGCGTATCTGATGAGCGCCTGGCGTGGTGAAGTGAACCTGCTCGAACTCTCCAAGCCGCAGCACCAGCCCTTCAGCCAGCCCAGCCGCCGCACGCCGGCCATGGCGCCGGCTCACAATCCGGTGGTGGAACATGCTATCGAGGCCCTGGCCCGTATCGGGGTGCGCCGGGCCGGCTAACGGCCCTCGCTCGGCAACACGTTTATGCCCGGCTCGTCGCCCCGCAGGTCGAGACTCAGTACCCAGAGATCAGGGTCGAAATCGACTTCGCGGGCGATCCTGTCTCTGATCTGGCCCGGCTCGGCCCGATGAAACCGCCGCTGAAACACCTGGTCGGCGCCATCATCGCGGCCGGCAATGGGCGCCGGGGTAAAGAGCGAGCGCGTGCCGTCGAGATGATCGACTTCGATGAAAATCTGCCCGGCAATCGGGTCGCCGCGCCGCGCCACCACGCACATATTACCAATATCGTTGTGCCGCCGCACAAAGGCCATGCACCAGATATCGCTTCGCAGTCGAGACACGCGCCGCCCGCGTGACCCCATGCCGGATCACGCGCCCTATTGTGAGATCAATGCGCTTTAGCGCCAGGCGCAGGCTAGATGACTGCGCCCGCGCGCACCAGCAGTTCCACCAGATCGGGCTTGACCTGACCGGTCATGCGATAGCTGTGAAAATTCTCGAATTCGCGGATGGCGCGGGCCGTTTCGGGACCCGGCTTGCCGTCCACCTTGGCGCGGAAAAAGCCGAGGCTGGCGAGGCCGCGCTGGATACGCATGACCAGTTCGGCGTCATTGGCCGGGGGCGTCGCCGCGGCGGTCGTCACGACGGCCGCCTGCGCCACCGGCTGGGCCACCGCCTGAACAGGCGCGGGCATGGGCTGGATTTGGGCAGCGGGCAAGACAGCGGTGGGAATCGGCGGATTGGCCATCTGCTGGGGCGGCGTCCGCGACGTATCGACAGCCGCGATGATATTGTCGAGGGTGCTGGCCGCACTTTCGGCCACGCGGTCGAATGCCTGTTCGGCCGGCGATAGCTGAGGCAGCCTTGCCACTACCATATCCTGCTGCGGCTGCGGCGTGGCGACCGGCTGCGGTACGGGCACGGTCGCGACAGTAACCGGGGCCGCGACTGGCGCGGGTGCCTGTGCCTGCGGGGCCGGCGCCGGGACGGGCGTTGTCGAGCGGCCCGCCGAATCGCTGCCGAGAATGGCCTGCACCACGGATGGGTCGAGCGCGCCCTTTAGCGGCATACCGTTGTGCTGCTCAAAGGCCCGGATCGCCTGGGCGGTCTTGGGGCCGTAATAGCCGTCGACGGTGCCGGAGAAGAAATTGAGCTCCGCCAGACGCTTCTGCACGGCATAGACTTCGGCATTGCCCACGGGTCCAGCCGGGATTGTGGCGGGCGTCGCCACGCTGCCGGTGGTTTCGGCGGCAGGCGCTGGAACAGAGGGCAGCGCGGTGGGAATGGTTTGGATGATTGTGGCCTGCTCCACCGCCGGGCGCTCCTGCACCGGCGTTGGCAGGGCCGCCACTTCGCCGCGCGCGGGGCTGAAGAATGGCGCGGGATGTTCGCTGGTCTGGAAGTAGAGGGCATTGCTGCCGGCGAGCGCCGAGAGCGTCACCATGGCCAAAAGACCGGTGGACGCCAAAGGGGCGCGCATATAGCGCGAAAACGCCCAGTGGCCCGCGCGACCGGCTGAATACAGCAGGGCGCTACCGGCCATCATCGGCAGTTGGGTGAGGGTCGAAGCCGTCATTGCGCTTTTCTTTGTTCTTTTGGCCATGAAGCAGGAGGTGCGGAGTTGGGCTCACGATGCAGATGCAGGACGTCGGCAGTTTCGCCCTGTTTGGTTGCCGGACCGTTTATGGGCAGCAAAACTGTTATGGTTGTCCCCGCCCCGATTTCGGACATGGCGCGCAACGTGCCGCCATGCAGCTCTGCCAGGCCCTTGACGATGGAGAGCCCGAGGCCGGTGCCTTCATATTTGCGCGTCAGCCCGTCCTGCACCTGGAAGAAGGGTTCGCCGATACGCTGCACGGCGTCGGGCGCCATGCCTATGCCGCGGTCGCGAACCGAGAAGTTGATCGACTGCCCCTGTCGACGCACCGACACGGTAACCAGACCACCCTCATGGCTGAACTTGATGGCGTTGGAGAGCAGGTTGATCATGATTTGCCGGCAGACGCGCTCATCGGCGATCAGCAGCGGCAGGCCATCCTCGATTTCAGAGACGAGCCGCACCTGACGCTGCTGCGCCATGGATTCCACCATGGACAGGCAGGCCGGCACGATATCTTCGGGCTGCACGGCGTCGGTGTGAATTTCGAACCGACCGGCCTCGATCTTGGACATGTCCAGCAACATGTTCACCACTTCGAGCAGGTGTTTGCCGCTCTGGTGGATCAGCCCGGCATATTCCCGATGCGTCGCCGACATATCGCCACCAATGCCGCTGGTCATCATTTCGGAAAAGCCGACCACGGCGTTAAGCGGCGTGCGCAATTCGTGCCCGATCGTGGCAAGGAAACGGGACTTGGCCTGCGAGGCGTCCTCGGCGACGCGGCGCGCATCGGCCATTGCTGCCTCGGCATCCTTGCGTGCAGTAACGTCGCGCAAGAGCGCAATAACCTCGAAACGGCCGCCCGCGCGTTCGCAATCGGTGATCGGGGAAAACCGCATTTCCACCCAGATGAAGCGTGGTACGCTGCTGGCGGCGCGAGGATCGTCCTGGCGCATGCGCACTTCGATGGTTCGGCTGCGGCCATCCTGATTGGCGTCGGCAAAGGCGGTCAGATAGGCGGGCCGGTCCAGTACATGCAACCGCTCGCCCAGACCCCCACCGGCAAGCTGATAGCGCGGGCAGCCGAACAGGGCTTCGGTGGAGCGCGACGCCATGAGGATCGTGCCGTCGCCGGCAAAGCGCAGCACCGCGTCCTGAACGTGCTCGATCAGATGGCGATAGGCGCTGATCTGAGACTTGTCGCTGACTTCGTAGGCCGAACTGATGCGGTGGGCGCTATAGCAGACCAGCCCGATGGCTGCCAGAAGACCGGCAATCGAGACCTGCGTCAGCATCTGCCGCTCAGCTTCCGCGCCCGACAGGGCCAGCGGATAGGCGAGGAGAGAAATCGCTACAACTGCGCCGAGCCCGATCCAGCTCAGGCGGCGGGCATAGCGGCGCGCCACCAGAGCCGCCAGAACTGGCCCCATCAGGGCCATCGCCATGCCAGGATCGGCCAGACGCGAATCGGCGATCATCAGGACCAGACCACAGGCCAGCAGCAGCGCCGCCTGCGAAATGGCGGAAACGTCAAAAAGCCCCTTCTGGTGCAGGGACAGGCTGGCTGCGCCGCCCGCCAGCATCATGCAGGCCAGAACGAAGGGCAAAGCCGCCCCGGTCATCAGGCCATACATGGCCGGAACCATGACGATGGCGGAGAAGGCGATCAGCAGGCGGGCATTATTGGCTATGGTTTTGCGGCGCAGGATTTCGGGCCGGTTTCCCGTGCCGGCGAATGCGGGAACCCGCTCCCTGCCGATGCCGAAAATCTCCAGACTACGCATCCACTGCACTCAATTACCCCGACGCCATGCCCGAAATTCGTCCGCGATTTGCGCGGAGAGATTGGGCCGCCTGTCCGATTGACCCATCGGATCTGTTGGTCATCAACCTCATCCAGCAACAGCTAAGACAGCTTTAAGTCCGCCCCTGTGCGGGCCTCCGACAGGGCGTCTGGAGCCCGGTTTTGAGAGTTAGCGTAAACAAGGCGTTGCACCCGGCGGAACGACGGGTCGGATTTGTCTCAAATTTTAAATAGTTGTCGCAGTTCAGTTTAAGGACCGCGCCCTAGGGTCCAGCTCAACGCCGGAAATGGTTCCGGCCCGTGGATCGGTTCGATGTTCCTTCTGCGTTCGGCATTCTGGCTCACACTGGCGTTTCTGGTCATCCGACCGGAAGTCGACATGGGTGATGCTGCTGCCCGGATTTCCTCCAATGCTATGGAACGCGGCAGCCAGTTTGTTGCCGCCCAGATCGAATCGATCGAATGCACCGACCTGCACTGTTATGGCGGCAAGGCCATCGCCGCCGCTGCGCTTCAATCCATCCCGCAACCCGGCACACCCATGCATGTCTTGCCGGCTGAAGGCCCGGTCCCCCTGCCAAGACCTCGCCCGGACCGCGCGGGTTAGCGGCTGCCGCCCCGGCACGCTGCAAATATCCCCCAGGGGTCGCGTCACTTCCCCAAGCGACGCTACTCCAGCGACCTCTGGTTCCTCGGCCGCGAGCACAAGCCCGTGCTTGCGGCCTTTTCTCTGGAGCGTTTCCCGCCGAAGCGGCACCGGTTTCGCGGCTCGGAAAGGCGACGATGATCCAGACTGGAATTGGCGCACGCCTTGGCCTAGATAAGGCGCATGAGCCAGCCCCAGCCCTTCCAGGACATTGCCGAAAACCTCTCCTTCCTTGACGATTGGGAGGATCGGTATCGCTACATTATCGAACTGGGACAGGCGCTGCCGAAACTGACCGAGGCGGAACGGACGCCCGAGAACAAGGTCAATGGCTGCATCTCGCAGGTGTGGCTGGTAGCCGAACAGGACCGGAGCGCCAGCGTGCCGCGGCTCAGCTTTCGTGGCGAGAGCGACGCCATGATCGTTCAGGGACTGGTCGCAATCCTGCTCGCCCTCTATTCGGGCCGCCCCGCCAATGAAATCGCGGACACTGACGCGATTGCGCTTTTCGACGAAATGGGGCTGCGCGAGCATCTCACCACGCAGCGGTCCAATGGCCTGGTGGCCATGGTCGGCCGCATTCGGAACGAAGCGCGGGCGACAATGGCCTGATCAGGCGACTTTATGCAGGCGCCGGGCTAGCGGCGTTTCCACCAGTCGGTAGATAATGACACCCAGCAATAGTCCGCCTGCTATCGCTGCCAGGATGGCGGCGGATTCGGCCCATGGCGTGTCGCTGCCGATGGCCCGCAGAGCCACGCCGGCAAAACCGGCCACAGCGAAGATGTGTACCAGATAGATCGAATAGGAGGCGTCCCCCAACTGCTCCAGAAGGCGCAGGCGGGGAATGGAGGGTTCGAAGCCAATGGCCAGCGCCACCAACGATGCCGCCGCCACCAGCAGCCCGGCGAAAGCCTGCCAATCTTCCATGACACCACGGTTTATCCAGAAGCCCTCGGCAACTCCCACGAAAGCCAGGACGGCCAGGATAACGCCAAAGGCCCAATGCATGTCCCGCATGCGGCCCTCGACGTGGGCGAGGCCCAGCCAGGCCCCGGCGACGAAGGCGAGCGTCAGATAGCTCGTATAGAAGCTGGCTATGGCGCTGCTCGGCTGCAACCACAATCCGGCCAGCGTCATCGCGAGATAGATCAGGGTCAGCGTTATCACGCGCGGGCGCGCATTGAGCACGGCCAGCAGCGCGAAGCTGACATAGAAGAACATCTCGTAATTGAGGGTCCAGCCCAGCTTGTAGAGCGGATGCAGCCCATGGCTGGCGGCATTGTAGAACGGCACGAAGAACAGGGACAAAACCAGCTGCCCGAGATCGAAGACCGTGGTCTTGAAAAGCTGTGGCAGGAACAGGGCCAACGCCGCGGCCACCAGCGTAAAGGCCCAATACATGGGCACGACGCGCAGCACACGCCGACGCAGGAACTTGCCGGGACTGAACCGACCGGTTCCCGTCACGGTCACCATGATGAAGCCCGAGACCACGAAAAACAGAATGACGCCCAACCACCCGAGCCTGCCATAGGCAAGGGTGTGTTCGGTGATGGGATAGAGCAGCGCGTGAGACGCCAGCACGAGTATGGCCGCGATGGCCCGCAGATATTGAATGGAGTGAAGCTTGGAGGTCATTTTCGGGGCTAACCCATGGGATTTGCCCTCATATCATGCCGGCTCAGAACACAATCATTACTGAATGAAACATCGTTAACTGCTGCTGTCTGCAAACATAGGTGGTCGCTCGGGCAGCCAGGTTCGCGTCCGCCCACCCTCTGGGCCTCGCGCCTCCCGGTCCAGCTTCATAACCGCAGCCAGTTGTTCGAGGGCAATCCGAAGCACCAGTTTGGCGCTGCGCCGGGGCCACCCGCGCTCCTGCTCGATCTGCTGGAGACCCTTGTCGTAAACACAGACATCCACCAGCACGCCCCAACAATCGGCAGGAAGCCGCCCCGCCAGGACAGCCAGGCTATGCCGCGAATCGGCGGCGCGGTCGGCCAGATCGGCTTGGGTTTTGTTGGTGTGACCGGGCAGGCGCGCTGGATCGTATGACATCGTCACGCGCTGGCGCAGTCGGGCCCGCTCGAAGATGTGGGACAGGCGGCGCGCGACCTCAAGATGATGCGGCGCGAGAAAGGCGTCTTCACCCACTGCAGCGAGGCGCGACACGGCTTCGGGTAGTCCCATTGCGGCGGCAGTCGCAGTGGCGTCAGGCATGCTGTGACCCCATGTCCTGCAAGGCCTGCTCCAGCCGTGACACGTCTTCGTCGAAGGCCGGATCGTCGCGCATATCCTCGATGACGGCGCAGGCATATGAGACTGTTGTCCTATCTCGTCTGAAGGCCAGACCTACTTCCGTCAGGCTTTGACCATACACAACATGGGCCAGATACATGGCCAATTGCCGTGTCCGAGCCGTATATTGCCGACAGCGCGACGTGCTCAGCAGTAGACGCACAGAAACATTTTTGTCCTTGGAAACAATGGCTAGGACTTGCTCTATAGGGGTGTTTCCAGCACCATTGGCTGATCGCAGGGCGGTGACCCCGAGCGTTAATTCTCTGGACCGAGCAAGCTGGGCAGGCGAGACGAACATGATGGTCTCCGAACGGATATAGGATAATATTCCTATATTCCGCGCAACGCCAGCCACCGGGGATAAGTCGGGTAACTCCTTTTCTAGGCAAACAAAAACGGCCGCCCAGGGCGGCCGTCATGGCTGCAATCCTGCAGAGCGGATCAGTCGGCCTTGCGGCCCAGACCGTTATCCTTGGCAAGCTTGGAGCGCGTTGCCGAATAGCTCGGCGCGACCATCGGATAGTCAGACGGCAGGCCCCACTTCTCGCGGTATTCTTCAGGCGAGAGATTGTAGTGGGTACGAAGATGACGCTTCAGCGATTTGAACTTCTTACCGTCTTCAAGACAGATGATGTAATCTGCGGCAACGGACTTGCGAACCGGAACGGCCGGCCGCAGTTCTTCTACCACAACGGGCGCCTCATTATTCTTGAGGCCACGCAAAGCACCGTGAACTTCGGAGATCAACTTGGTCAGATCCGTCGGGCTAACGGCGTTATGGCTTACATAGGCAGACACAATCTCGGCACTTAGTTCAATGAGATCGGCGTCTACCGTCGGGAACGAGCCGGCATCGTCGTTCATAATATCAACCTTCCATATTTTTTATTGGGCGAAAACAAGGGGCAGTTTCCACCATAGGCTCTTACTATGCTCGGACTGGACAATCCGCAACGGCTCAGGCGCAATTAACATGCAAATACTGCGAGTAATCAACCGGAAGTGTTTTTTTCACCAGTTGAACCAAATTCATCAATGTTCGTTTCTGCGCAGGGCTTGTATCCGGTCATGTAACTGACGCGCGCAAGCAGATGCGCAGAAACCGGCGTCGTCAGCAGCAGAAACGTGATTCCGATAAGGGCGCGCAATGCTACGGCCATGTCCTGGCTCAACAGGGCCACCGCCAAAAGAATGAAACTTCCGCCCACCGTCCCCGCCTTGGAAGCGGCATGCATGCGCGTATAGAGGTCGGGCAGGCGCAGCACGCCAATCGTGGCGATCAGCGCGAAGAGCGCCCCGATCAGCAGCACGATGCCACCAAGATATGTGACGAGATCGGTCAGCGTCATGGCCCGCCATCCTTGCGTATTGCACCATGGCTGGCCCGCAGCAGGATATAGCGCGCCAGCGCGACGGTCGCCAGAAAGCCCAGCAGCGCCAGGGCGATGGCAATATCGAGATAGAGGGTCAGGCCGGTGCGTATGGCAATCGCGCCGACAAACCCCATGGCCACGCCGGTCAACATGTCCAGCGCCAGCACCCGGTCTGCAAGGCTCGGGCCGATGACGATGCGAACCAGCGACAATAGAAGCGCCAGGCTCAGCAGCACCAATGCAATCAGGCTCGCCCAGTCGAGGAACAGTGCCGCGCTCATTCGAACAGCTCCTTGATACGCCGTTCGAAGCCGTTCGCGATCTCCGCCACCAGTCCGTCGCGGTCATCGACGGTGAGAGCGTGCACATACAACACCTTGCGGTCGTCAGAGACGTCGATACTCAGCGTGCCGGGGGTCAGGGTGATCATGTTGGCCAGCAGAGTGATTTCGGCATCCGATTTCACAGTCAGCGGCACGGCGATTATGGCCGGGCGCACCACCTGCTTCATGTCGGGGCGAAGCACGGTGATCGATACGCGCAGGGCGCTGAGCACCAGTTCGTATAGAAACACACCCAGAAGCGAGATTGCTCGCCGCGCCCGCAGCAGCGCCCGGCGGCTGGTCAGCGAATTGCGCAGCAGCAAAACGGCGACACCACCGATCAACCCGCCAAACAGCAGGTTGAGGCCGGAGAAACTACCAGTTATGCCGGCCCAGACCAGGGCGAGTATGACGACCAGAAAAGCCGTGTTCATGGGGCGCCTCCCGCCAACCCGGTCGCCGCGACATAACGCGAGGGATCAGCCATATCTCCGGCAGCGACAAGAGCTCCATCCATCAGCGGCGCCGGCCATAGTCCGGCGATGACGATCCCGGCGACCAATATTCCGGTAACGCCTTGGGCAATCCTGCCGCGGCGGTCGAGCGGCACCAATGTGGTCTGCTGGTATTCGGACGCCTCTCCCTCCGGGCCTGACCGCCAGAAAATATGGGCCCAAAGCCTTGACCCGGCAATCAGCGTCAGCACCGCGTTGACCAGAAGGGCAATGACCAGGAGCGTACCCGACCAATCGGTCAATTCGCCGGTAACACCCCTCTCGAACCCGGCTTCGAGCAGCAGCAATTTAGGCCAGAAGCCGAGGAAGGGCGGCACGCCCGCCGAGGCCAGGATCAGCAGCATGAAGATGATCGAGAGCGGCGCGCTTGCGGCATAGATTCCGCCCATCCGTCGGCTGTCGGTCGCGCCGGTGCGCTTTTCGATCAGCCCGGCAGCCAGATAAAGCGCCGTCATGGTCAAAATGGCATGCAGGATGTAGAGGCCCGAACCGGCAATTGCGTGGACCGAAGGCATAGCCAGCCCCGCCACGACCGCACCAATGCCGCCGATGACGATAAAGCCGCAGGCTCGTCTTAGGTTGGTTTCGGCAATGGCACCCAGCGGCGCCAGCACCAGTGTCGCGGCGGCGATCACCACCAATGCCGGTTCAAGAAAATCCCGGCTGCCGGGCAGCACGGCAACCAATGTCCGCAGCAATGCATAGGCGCCGACCTTGGTGAGCAAGCCCGCAAACAGGGCCGAAATCACTGCGGGAGGGGTGTGATATGAAGCTGGCAACCAGGCATTGAGCGGAAAGGCGGCCGCCTTCATGCCAAAGGCAAGCAGCAACAACGCGCCGACACCGGACATGGCCGCCGGATTGGCCAAGGGCGCGGCGCGCATGATGTCGGCCATGTTGAGCGTGCCCAGTAGGCCGTAGAGCAGGCCCAGCGAGAGCAGGAACAGGGTCGTGGCGAGGAAATTGAGAAAGCCGTATTTCACTGCGCCGTCGAGCTGGGCTGGCCGGCTGCCCTGCACGATCAGCCCGAAGGAGGCGATCAGCGTCACCTCGAACCAGACGTAGAGGTTGAACAGGTCGCCGGTTAGGAAGGCGCCGGTCACGCCCGCCAGAAGCAACAGCACCAGAGAGTGGAACGCATCCCGCCCATCTTCGTCGGCGCGGTCGATTTCGGCATAGAGCAGGACGAAGATCGTCACGACCGATGACGCCAGTGCAAAACCGACCCCGAAAATATCGGCGGTAAGGCTGATGCCAAAAGGCGGCAGCCATTTGCCCATTGTCATGCTGACCGGACCGTGGTCCAGAACGGTGATCAGCAGCGCGATCTCGCAGGCGATGATGGCCAGCACGACCAGTACCGCGCCGGCGAAAGAGGCCTTAGCAAACTGCCGGAGCATTAGCAGTGCTGCCGCACCCATCAGGGCCAGCACGATGGGAAGAACGATCACCCACTCGGCTGCGGCGGTCGCTCGTTCGATCATGGCTGGGGGCAAGGCGTCCATGTCAGTAGCTCAAGGGCGGCTGCGGCGCGTGTTCCGGCTCGGCCAGGCGCATCGTGTCGGTATTGTCGGCATCAAGGCTTTGATAGGCGCGAAACGCCAGCACCAAAAGGAAGCTGAACATGGAAAAGCCGATGACGATGGCGGTCAGGATCAATGCCTGCGGCAGCGGGTTGGCTATCGGCCCCTCAGGCACGGTTAGCCCAGGCGGCACGATGGGCGCGATCTCGCGGGTCACCCGGCCGGCCGTAAAGATCAGCAGATTCACCCCATTGCCGAAAATGGTCATGCCGATCAGCATGCGAATGAGCGAACGCGACAGCAGCAGATAGACGCCTACTGCGATGAACAACCCGACCAGGGTGGCAAGAATATAGTCCACTAGAGGTCCTCCTCCCGGTCGCTTTCCAGCGACAGGGCAATGGCTGAGAGCGTGCCGAAGACCACGCAATAGACCCCGAGATCGAAGAATAGCGGCGTCGACAGCGGCACGACCGTCTCCCCGATATCGAGATAGAGCCAGATGCTGGTCATGAAGGGCGCCTGCACGAACAGGCTCAGGAGGCCCGAAAAGGCAGCCAGCAGCACGCCGAAACCGGCCAGTGCCAGCGGGTCGATTTTCATCGCCTTGCGCACCGTGGCCACGCCGGAGGCCATGCCGAAAACGCCGATGGATGCCGCAGCAATCAGCCCGCCGATAAAGCCGCCGCCCGGCTCATTGTGACCGCGAAGGCAGACATAAAAGGAAAAGACCAGCATGATGCCGACGATTAGCGGCGCGATGGTGCGGAAGATCAATGTGTTCATGCCGCCGCCTTTCTGGCGCGGCGCGGTTTGGGTGCCGGGCCGGCCTTCCTGCGTCGCTGCAACAGCGCCATAATGGCCATGCCGGCGCCCATCACCACCGAGATTTCACCCAGCGTATCGAAACCGCGATAGTCGACGAGGATCACGTTGACGATGTTGTGGCCATGGGCAATCGGCACGCTGGTTGCGGTGAACATGTCCGACAGGCGCGTGTCGAGCGCGCCATTGAGCACCAGCATCAGCAAGAGGCTCACCCCGACGCCACAGACAATGGCGATGGTGCCATCACGTGCCCAATCCTCGAAGGGTCGCGGATCGCGATCGTCGAGCCGCAGCCGCGTCATCACGAAGGTGAGAATGACGACGGAGAGCACTTCCACCATCATCTGAGTAAAGGCCAGGTCAGGCGCGCCGAACAGCAGGAAGATCAGCGCCAGCGCGGCCCCCTGCACGCCCATGGACAGAATGGCGACCAGCCGCGTCTTGGCGATCAGCACCACGACCATGCCCATCACCGCCAGAACGATCACGCCCCATTCATAGGGTTGGAGCGTAGCCGATGCCAGCCGCGTGCTCCAATTTCCCAGATCGGCGGCAGGCACGATCCAGTCGAGCCCACCAAGGCCAAGCATTGGCACGAACAGAGCCGTCGCCATCATCAGGAATACGACTGCCAGATAGATTTCCAGTCGGCCATGATGCAGGAACCGCGTCACCGCCCCGGAAAAGCGGATCAGGCCGAACATGATGGCGTCGAACACCGTGTCCGCCGTCCAGCCCAGCGCATTGTCGAAGCGACGCAGCAGCGTGCGGATGGCGTCGGCCTGGCGATAGACCAGAACGCCGATGATCCAGGTGAGCAGCGAAAGCCAGAGCAACAGGCTTGTGGGATCAATTGCCAATGTCAGATGCGTTGCAATATTGCGCCCCAGAATGGCCGCGCCTGTCGGTTCGAGCACGTCATGACCGAGCCAGTCGGGCAGAATGCCCGCAATGATGGCGAGCGCACCGAGCAGGATGGGTGCGGCGATCATGTCCAGCGGTGCTTCATGCGGCTGTTTGGGCGTCGGCACCGCCTCGCCCAGAAACGGACGGATCATCACCAGCATGGCCACGCCGGCAAGCATGCCATTGCCCGCCAGTAGAACCAGCAGCACGGCGATGCTCTGCCAGTCGCCAGCCAGCAAGGCGAGATACATTTCTTCCTTGGCAAAATAGCCCACGGTCAGCGGCAGGCCGATCATCGACAGCGCCGCCAGCGCCGCGCCGATGAAGGTCACCGGCATTTTGTCGGCTAGCCCGCTCAACTGGGTGATTTCGCGCGTCCCCGCCTCGTGATCTACAGCACCGGCAACCATGAAGAGCGCGGCCTTATAAAGCGCGTGAGCAATGAAATAGACCACCATGGCGGCGATGGCCGCTTCACTGCCCAACCCGATGAGCAGCACGAGAAGGCCCAGCGACGCTATGGTCGTCTGCGCCAGGATCTGCTTGAGATCGGTCTGCTTGAGCGCAGCCAGCGCCCCCCAGATCAGCGTCACGCCGCCAAAGCTCACCAATAGGGTGGTCCATATCGGCGTTTCACCCAGCACCGGCGTCATCCGCGCCAGAAGGTAAACCCCCGCCTGCACCATGGTTGCCGAATGCAGAAATGCCGAAACCGGGGTAGGCGCCTCCATCGCAATGGGCAGCCAGAAATGGAACGGAAACTGGGCCGACTTGGTGAAGGCGGCGCCGAGGAAACAGACAAGGAGGAACCCGTAAAGCGCATGGTCGCGCAGCAGGTCACCTTCCGGCCGCAGCGCGCTCATTTCCCAGCTTCCGGCGATCTGGCTCAGCACGATTGCGCCGGCCAGCAGCAGCATGCCCCCAATATTGGTGACGACCAGCGCCTGAATGGCCCCGCGCCGCGCGGCCTGGCGGGAATGGTCGAACCCGATCAGCAGGAACGAGGTCACCGAGGTCAATTCCCAGAAGAGGAACAACCCCAGCATACTATCCGACAGAACCAGCCCCAGCATGGCGCCCATAAAGGCGAGCATAAAACCGAGGAAACGTCCCTTGTGCGGATGGCCGTCGAGATAGGCCCCGGCATAGAGCACAACCAGAGTGCCTATACCGGAAATGGTGAGCGCAAAGACCAGGCTCAGGCCGTCGATGAAAAAGCTCAGATTCAGGCCATAGGCCGGTATCCATGGCAGGCTGACGGCAATGGTGCCACCACCGGTGACGGTTTCCACATAGCCGAGCAAAAAGATGAATATTGCCGCAGGGATGGCGGCAAGTAGCCAACCGGAAAAGCGGCCCGACAGACGATCAATCAGCGGGGCGAGCACAGCGCCCAGAAATGGGACAATGGCAACCAGGGCGATGCTGGTATTCAAGGGCGCGCCCAACGGATGCCTGTCCTTTCCCGCGCATCGCGATTCTGAGAATGAGGTGTGCGACCTTACCGATTAGGCCCATGGCGACAAGCGAAATCCGTCCAGATACGACCAAAGGACGGAGAGTGTTCAACGCTTTGTGGGGCTGGCAAAGCCGGGCGGCGCAGCCTATGTCCTGAACACCATTTCTAGCGCGGCAGGTTTCCGCGCCCTGATCCGCGGAGACAGCATGACCAAGGCCACCCCTCCCACCGCAAAGCGCATCGCCCATGCCCACACGCACCACAATGTGCGGCGCGAAGATCCCTATGCGTGGCTGCGGGCGGAGAACTGGCAGGAGGTGATGCAGAAGCCCGAAACGCTTGCTCCAGATATCCGCGCCTATCTCGAGGCGGAAAACGACTATTACGAGACCGCTTTCGGCGCGCCCACTGCCGGTTTGCAGGACGCGATCTACAAAGAAATCCGCGGCCGCATAAAGGAAGACGATAGCGGCGTGCCCTCGCCCGATGGAGCCTGGGCCTATAATTCGCGCATGCTGGAAGGCAAGCAATATCCGCTGATCGTGCGCACGCCGCGCGATGGCGGCGAAGAACAGGTGCTGCTCGATTGCAATGTGGAAGCTGGCGAAGAATATTTCGGCTTTGCCGGGGCCAGCCACGATCCGTCCCACACTATTCTCGCCTGGGCCGCCGACCGCGCGGGTTCGGAATATTACGACATCGTCCTGCGCGATCTGGCCAGTGGCAAGGACCGCGAGGAGGTGATTGTCGAGACCGCCGGTTCCTATGTCTGGTCCAATGACAGCAAGGCCATCTACTATACCGAATATGACGACAATCACCGGCCCTATCGCATCCGCCGCCACCACATCGGCACGGCGCAGGCCGACGATCCGATCATTTTCGAGGAAAAGGACCCCGGCTTTTTCGTGGGCGTCGGCAAGACGCTTTCGGGCAGGTTCATCGTCGTCGATGCCCATGATCACCAGACCAGCGAAGTCTGGCTGATCGATGCCGAAACAGGCGGCGAACCACGCCTAGTCGCGCCGCGCCTCACCGATCGCGAATACGAGATCGATGAGCGGGACGGCGTTCTCTATATCCGCACCAATGCCGACGCGCCGGCGGCAGAAAACTGGGCCGATCTGGTGCCGCATCGCGAGGGTGTTCTCATCCTCGATGTGGCTCTCCTTGCCAATCACATGCTGCGCCTCGAACGCGAGGATGGTCTGCCCCGCATCGTCGCCCGCGACCTGCGCACCGGCGCAGAGGAAGTCGTCGGGTTCAAGGAGGAAGCCTATTCGCTGGGCATGTCGACCGGCTACGAATTCGACACGTCGGTCTTCCGCCTGACCTATTCCTCGCCCACCACGCCCAGCCAGGTGTTCGACGTTGATCTTCAAACCGGCAAGCGCACTCTGCTCAAGACGCAGGAAGTGCCCTCCGGCCACGATCCCGCCGCCTATGAAACGCGCCGCCTCTTCGCAAAGGCGTCCGATGGGCAAGAGGTCCCGGTGACCCTGCTCTACCGCAAGGGCATTGCGCTCGATGGGTCCAACCCCACCCTGCTCTACGGCTATGGCGCCTATGGCATGTCCATGCCGGCATCCTTCTCGGTGTCGGTGCTGTCGCTGGTAGATCGCGGCTTCGTCTATGCCATCGCCCATATCAGGGGCGGCATGGAAAAGGGCTATCGCTGGTACAAAAACGGCCGCCGCGAACACAAGACCAATACATTCACCGACTTCATCGCCGCCGCCGAGATGCTGATTGCCGAGGGCTATACGTCCAAGGGCCGGATCGTCGCCCAGGGCGGCTCGGCCGGTGGCATGCTGATGGGCGCCATTGCCAATCTGCGGCCCGACCTCTGGGGCGGCATCATCGCCCAGGTGCCGTTCGTCGACGTGCTCAACACCATGCTCGACGATACGCTTCCTCTCACCCCGCCCGAATGGCCCGAATGGGGCAATCCCATCACCTCGGCCGAAGACTATAACCGCATCGCCGCCTATGCACCCTACGAGGGCGTAGCGGCACAGCCCTATCCGCCCATTTTCGCGCTGGCGGGCCTCACCGATCCGCGCGTCACCTATTGGGAGCCGGCCAAATGGGTTGCAAAACTGCGCGCAACCAAGACCGGGCATGCCCCATTATATCTCAAGACCAATATGGGAGCCGGGCATGCTGGCGCCTCGGGTCGCTTCGACCGCATCAAGGAAACGGCACAGTGCTATGCCTTTGCGATAAAGTCCGCAGGATTGGACGGTTAGTTCCTGGGACGTCATTGTTGCGTCCCCTTTGCCCGCCTATAAAACATCACCCATAGCCGGTTCTTCCAGCGTCAAATTCATTCCCCGAACGGAGGCTAATATGTCCACCAAGTTTACTCTGCCGCCCCTGCCCTATGCCTATGATGCGCTCGGCCCCTATATGTCGGCCGAAACCCTCGAATTCCACCACGACAAGCACCATCAGGCTTACGTCACCAATGGCGAAAAGCTCCTGGAAGGATCGGGGCTGGAAATCCTGCCGCTCGAAGACATCGTCAAGGAGAGCTTCGGCAAGAATGCGGGCCTCTTCAACAATGCCGGCCAGCACTACAACCATGTCCATTTCTGGAACTGGATGAAGCCCAATGGCGGCGGCAACAAGCTGCCGGGCAAGCTGCAGGCGGCCGTGGACAGCGATCTGGGCGGCTTCGACAAGTTCCGCGCCGATTTCATCGCTGCCGGCACCACCCAGTTCGGTTCGGGCTGGGCATGGCTCGCGGTCAAGAACGGTAAGCTCGAAGTCTCCAAGACCGCCAATGGCGAATCGCCTCTTGTCTATGGCGGCCACCCCATTCTGGGCGTCGACGTGTGGGAGCACTCCTATTACATCGACTACCGCAATGCCCGCCCGAAATATCTCGAAGCCTGGTTCGACAATCTGGTGAACTGGGAACATGTCGAGCACATGTTCGAAGAAGCCACGGCCAAGTAGGCTTTTTATCTCTCCCTTCGGGGGAGAGGTCGGCCCGCCGGGCCGGGTGAGGGGCCTTGCCCCGCCATTCGAGCGCGGCTCGAATGGCCTTCTCATTTCCAATCACGCCACAGGCGTGATTGGCCCTTCGGGACAATTCGAAGCCCGCCATCTCCCTAGGTGGCGGGTTTACTGTTTCCCCATTCTCTTTTGACAATGGGAACTCGGCGCTTCATTCCGGCTTACGGTCATGTTAACGAAACCTTTACCAAAGGGGGGATCGTCGTGACGACTGTCGGCAAGACCATTGCCATTCTAGCTGCAAACCCGGCACTTTCGGCCGTGTTGACCATGGTGCTGGCCTCCGACTCACGCCTCAAGATCCGCGCTTTCGGCAGCGAAGCCGAGCTTTTCGCCTATATGCGCATCGCCACGCTCGACATGCTGGTGGTCGATTTCGACCGCAATGGCCGCCCCGCCTATGAAATGGTCGAGGCCATTCGCCTTGATCCCTCGATGACCTCGCGCGATCTGCCCGTCATTGCCCTTACCCGCAGCATAACCCCGCCCATGCGTGATCAGACGATCAGCGCCGGCATCGATGAAGTTGTGCTCAAGCCCATGTCGCCGCGCCATCTTTTGCAGCGTGTGCAGGCGCGCCTGCTCAATCGCAGTGTTGTCGGCTCCCTGGGCGGCTATCGTGGCCCCGAGCGACGCAATCGCCTTGCTCCCCGCCGCCCCGAGCCGCATCACAATCGCCGCACCACCGACAACGTGGTGCCGCTCTTCCCCGACCGCCGCGCTCGCCGCCCGGAACTTGAACCCCTGGCTTAACGTCCGCGACTCGCTGAAACCCACCCTGTCATCCCTGCGAAAGCAGGGATCCGTTCTCAACCTCGCAAGTGGGATTCCAGCTTCCGCAGGAATGACACCGAGGTCGCCAAAATGGCGCGGCAAACACGTGCGGCGTTTTCACCCACTAGCCCCACCTCCCCCTTGACGGGGAGGTACCGCCGCTAGGCCCAAAGGGCCGTAGCAGAGGTCGGAGGGGATGTGCACGCACTGGATTTCCCGCGCAAAACCACCCCTCCCCGTCAAGGGGAGGGTGCCGCATCGTGTATGTTGGCCCGCCCGACCCTCGACCGCCCACCTACCCTGCCAGCCGCGCCACCCGCGCCCACAGATCCTCGACATTATCGGCAAATTGCAGGCCGCGATCATAAGCGGGCACCGCTACGGCCAGCACGTCGGCGGCAAAGCCCCGTACCGCTTCAAACGCATTGTGCCGGTTGAGCATGACCACCGGCCTTGGCGGCCCCCCTGCCCAACTGCGGAACAGTGACGTGGCCGAGGCCAGCGATCCGGGCAGAGCCACGAATACGGCGGCATTGGCGGCAAGATGCGCCAGCCGCTCGGCCCGGTCGGGGATAACAGTGATCGGCACCCCGGCCAGCGCCACCGGCAGCACGATACTGGCATCGGCAATTACGTCCACGGCCCCGCCCGCCGCACGAGCAGCGGTGATCAGCGGCACGGGAATGGCTCCGCCCTCGGCCAGACAGAGGATTTTGCCGCCTCGCCGGGCAAAGACACGGCCAACCTCGCTCATCAGGCTGGCGCGCTCGGGATCGCCCGGCCCCTTGTCCGAGGCAAAGACGGCGACGACAGGTCCGTTCTGCACCAGCCCAACCATGTCAGCGCCGCCTCTTGAGGCTGCCGAAAATGCCGCGCACCAGTTCGCGCCCGATTGTATTGGCCACGGTGCGAGCGAAGGAAGTGGTCGCCGCCTCTACAGGGGTCTGCCTGGTGCTGCGGCGCGGCGCGGCGGCGCGTTCGGCGCGCTCGCGGTCCTTGGCCAGTCGGTCGGCCTCGGCGCGCTGCTGGGCCTCATACTGCGCCCGCTCTGCGTCCAGCTGATGATCCCGCGCCCGGCGCTGCAACACTTCATAGGCCGAGTCGCGGTCGATCACCGTGTCATAGAGCCCGCCTACCGGCGAATTGGCGATGGTGGCGTCGCGCTCCGCCGGGCTGATCGGCCCAACCTGAGCGGAGGGCGGGCGAATAAGGGTGCGCCCCACCATTGACGGTACGCCCTTGTCCTCCAGCACCGAAACCAGCGCCTCGCCAATGCCCAGCTGGGTAATGGCCTCGGCGGTGGAGAAGGCCGGATTGGGCCGGAACGTGTCGGCCGCCACTTTCACGGCCTTCTGCTCGCGCGGCGTATAGGCGCGAAGCGCGTGCTGCACGCGGTTGGACAGCTGCGCCAGCACGCTTTCCGGAATGTCGACCGGGTTCTGGGTCACGAAATAGACGCCGACGCCCTTGGAGCGGATCAGCTTGACCACCTGCTCCACCTTGTCGATCAAAGCCTTGGGTGCGTCGTCGAACAGCAGATGCGCCTCGTCGAAGAAGAAGACCAGTTTGGGCTTTTCCGGATCGCCGACTTCGGGCAGTTCCTCGAACAGTTCCGAGAGCAGCCAGAGCAGGAAGGTCGCGTAGAGCCGGGGCGACTGCATCAGCTGGTCTGCCGCCAGAATGGAGATGAAGCCGCGTCCATCGGCATCGGTGCGCATCAGGTCGGCGATTTCCAGCGCCCGCTCACCGAAGAAATGGTCCGCGCCCTGTTGCTCAAGCACCAGCAAAGCGCGCTGGATGGCGCCGATGGAGGCCGTGGTGACATTGCCATAGCGGCCTGAAATTTCCTTCGCCCGCTCCTGAATATGGGTCAGCAGCGCCCGCATATCCTTGAGGTCGAGCAGCAGCAGGCCTTCCTCGTCGGCCACGCGGAAGGCAATGTTGAGCACGCCTTCCTGGGTGTCATTGAGGTTGAGAATGCGGCTCAGCAGCACCGGCCCCATTTCCGAAATGGTGGCGCGCACGGGATGGCCCTGCTTGCCGAATAAGTCCCAGAAAATGGTGGGATAGACATCGTCGGCATAGTCGTCAAAGCCAATATCCTCGGCCCGCTTGGTCTGCCAGCCCTGCGCCGCCCCCATTTTGGAGACGCCCGACAGGTCGCCCTTGATATCGGCGGCAAAGACCGGCACGCCGGCGGCCGAAAAGCCTTCGGCCAGCACCTGCAGGCTCACCGTCTTGCCGGTGCCTGTCGCCCCGGTGATCAGCCCGTGACGATTGCCATATTTGAGATTGAGATATTCCGGCCGGTCGCTCGTCCCCAGATAAATCTTGCCGTCCACGAGCATGCGCCACCTGTCGAAATCAAAGAGTCGGCCCGTTATACCCATCCCCGCCCGCTGCGAACAGGCCGAAGCACGTTGGCGGGGCACACAAGCACACGACCCGAAGCCACAATTGGCAGCTCTCAATAGGTCCCCAGAGGCAAAACTTGCCATTTGGCAATTTATGTCCTATTTATTGCCATAAGGAGATTGCCATGTTGCTCGAACTGCCCCGCACAGAGGCCAGCCCGGACCTTGCCCGCATCAGCGATGCCGAGGCGCAGGCGATGGTGCGCGCCGTCCTGCGTCTGTTCGACCGCTGGCAGCTTGCCGATGCCGAAGCCCGCGACATTCTGGGCGGCCTCGCCGCCCGCACCTATGCCCGCTGGAAAACCGGCGAGATCGGCCGCATCGACCGGGATCTGGCCACACGCCTGTCGCTGCTGATGGGCATCCACAAGGGCCTGCGCTATCTCTTCACCGATCCCGAGCGCGGCTATGCCTGGGTGAAAAAGCCCAATCCGCTCTTCGATGGAAAAAGCCCCGTCGCCGTCATGGCGCAGGGCGACATGTTCTCGCTGGCGCGCATCCGGGCCTTTCTCGATGCGGAGCGCGGCGGTTGAGCGGCAGCCTGCCGGCGACGGCGCGGGTGCGCTGGCCGAAAGCCTATCGGCTCATCCGCTCGATCTTTCCGCCCATCGATCTGTTCGAGGACATTGCCGATCCCAGCGACTGGGAGGCGCTGGCCTCCGCCGAAGCCAAGACCAATCCGCGCATCTGGGAGCATCTCGGCCGTCTCGATCTGGTGCCGCCCGAGCGGCGCGCCAGCGGTCCGGGGGCGAGCTATCTCATGGCGCCTTTCGTCCATGTCAGCCACGACCGCCCCGGCCGGTTCACCGACGGGTCCTATGGCGTCTTCAGCGTGGCCGATAGCGAGGAAGTCTCGATCCGCGAAGTCGCTCACCACCATGCCCGATTCATGGCCGGGACGCAGGAGGCGCCCGGCTGGACCTCGCAATTCCGCATGCTGGTCACCCGCCTAGATCTCGATCTTCACGATCTGCGGCCACTCCCGGATTGTCATGACCCGGAAAGCTATGCCGCCCCGCAGGCGCTTGGCCGCCAATTGCGCAATGCCGGCAGCAATGGGGTGCTGTATTCCAGCGTCCGCAGCCCCGGCGGCGCATGCGCCGGCCTGTTCTGGCCCGATCTCGCGCCTGCCCCGGTTCAGGCCGACCATTACGATTTCCATTGGGACGGCGCCCGCGTCGACCGCATTCGCAATTGCAGTAGTCAGGCGATTTTCGCGCTCTGACGCAAAGCAAAGGCTAAGACACGGCCCGCATCTCGCCCACTATGGTGCCACGCACATTGCGGATGGGTTGGCGCACGAACTGCTCCAGCACCGCGCGCTGGTTGGCGTCGGGGTCGGCATGATCCAGCAGCAGGTTCGCCACCATGACATGGCTGGCGATCATATTCCCGTCGTCGCATTTGAGCGCATAGCCCCAGCCCTTGTCGCGAATGGCGCCACATTGCACGCCCTCAGCGCCGCCTTTTTGCATGACCCGACCGCCAAAAGCCCCCATGACCAGCGTGTCGAGATGCCCCGTGCCCGCCACCAGATGCGGATGAGCCGTCGCCGCGTCGAACAGCGCCTTTGCCCCCGCCGCATGACCGGCATCGAGCCCCTCGCCCGTCGCCATGCGGGCAAAGCCGCGCGCCCAGGCGCGGAGCGGCGCTGCCCAGGTGGGGATAGAGCAACCATCTGTGCCGCAGCGATCCTCGGTCAGCTCTTCCCCGATCACATATTCCACCGCCGCCCGAACGGCCTTTTGCACATCGTGCTCGCGCTCGACATAGCCCGCCGTCGGCACGCCCATGCTCAGCGCCACGCTCAACATGCCCGAATGCTTGCCCGAGCAATTGTTGTGCAGCGGGCTGGGCGCCTGCCCGGTCGCGCGCAAAGCCTCGCGCGCCTTGTCATTGGTGGGCATATGCGCGCCGCATTCCAGATCGGATGCCGACAGCCCCATGCGGTCGAGAAAATGCGCCACATTGGTCACATGCTCCTCCTCGCCGTGATGCGAGGCGCAGGCCAGCGCCAGTTCTTCCGAAGTGTGGTGATATTTGTCCACGGCGTGCCGGTCGAAAATCGCCATGGCCTGCATGGATTTGATGGCCGAACGCGGAAAGACCGGCCGGTCCACGTCGCCGCCGGAAGCAATCACCTGTCCCTTCGCATCGACAATGATGAACGCGCCGCGATGGCGGTTTTCTACCCAGTTGCCGCGCAGGGCTTCAGCGAGAATGGGATTGGCTTGCATGCAAAAAACTCCGGTCCGGCTGCTCATGACGAACAGCCCGCGACCGGAAAAGTCAACATGCATGGGAAGGAGGTAGGCACATTCACTTGCCTGCCGGCAAGGGTGGAGGTCCGTCGACCGGGGGGCGATGCTTGCGGCGGTGAGCGCCACGCGACCTCCGGGCCTCCGCCGTCACCGGCAGTTGAACTGTTCCCAGCAATGGCGGAAACGGTTCGCGGTTTGGAAACGCAACGATCGGGACTTGGTTCAGATATCCCAGTCTTCAACTGCAGTCAGGAAACGGGAATTGACCCAGCCCTTGGTGTTGTTGCGGTCCACGAGGCACCAGTCAGAGCTGTTCTGAACTTGGATGCAGCGTTCGACCCAGACATGAACGCCCGGCTCGAAAGCGCCGACCTTCTGCGAATAGCTGGCCGGCCATTTGCGCACATTGAGCGTGTCCCACTTTGCCACGCCAGTCACCCGGGCCAGCGTATCGACCTGATAGCCGGCGGCCATGGCGGGCTGCACGGCGAAGGCGGCAGCAGCGGTCACCACCAGGCCGCACAATGCGGCGACGAGAACCTTTTCCTGAGCCTTGTTCATTTCTTTGTCCCCCTGGACGAAGCGTTTGCTGTTGGGGAGACATTGCCCCGCCGGGCTTGAACCCGTGCTGATAGTCGCGTTCAGATTGGGTTCAGCTTCGCCGCAGCGGCCAAAGCTGTACATTTCCGCCCGTCCCCGCCATGCTCGGCATTGGCGGCGACCGCGAAGCGGCGTATTTCTAGATACGATCAAAATACAATTCCGCCCCGATGCGAGGAGAGACGATATGGCAAAAATTCTGGTCACCGGCGGCAGCGGCAAGCTCGGGCGCGCGGTCCTCAGGGATCTGGTGGCGCATGGCTATGACGTGCTCAATCTCGATCAGCAGGCCCTGCCCGAGCCGATCTGCCCTAGCGTGCGCATCGATCTCTCCAATTTCGGCGAAGTTGCCGGTGCCATTCTCGGCGGTGTCGACGAAAAAGGCGGGCCTTTCGATGCGGTCGTCCATCTCGCCGCCATTCCCGCGCCGGGCCTTGCCGCCAATGCCCGCACCATCACCAACAATGTCAGCGCCACCTACAATGTCTTCGAGGCCTGCCGACTGGCCGGCGTCGAAAACGTGGTCTTTGCCTCCAGCGAAACCGTGCTTGGCCTCCCCTTCGAAACGCCCCCGCCCTATGCCCCGGTGGACGAGGCCTATTTCCCCCGGCCGGAAACCGCCTACTCGCTCGGCAAGCTGCTCGACGAAACCATGGCGGCCCAGTTCTGCCGCTGGAATCCCAATCTGCGTATTGTCGGCCTGCGCTTTTCCAACGTCATGTATCCCGAGGATTACAAGGCCTTTCCCGGCTTCGACGCCGATCCGCGCAGCCGCAAATGGAACCTCTGGGGCTATATCGATGCCCGCGATGGCGCGCAGGCGGTCCGCCGCGCCATTCAGGCCGATTTCAAGGGTTTTGAAGCCTTCATCATCGCCAATGCCGATACGGTGATGAGCCGCTCCAACATTTCGCTGCTGGCCGAAGTCTTCCCCGATGTCGAACAGCGCGGCAATATCGCCACCAATTCCACACTGCTCAGCATCGACAAGGCCCGCGATATGCTGGGCTATGTCCCGCAATATAGCTGGCGCAACGAGGTTTAGGCCAACAAGGCCCCCTCACCCGTCTCGGCCCTTGGCCGATCCACCCTCTCCCCGATGGGGAGAGGAATAGAGGTGCGACCGCGAACTCATTCTTCTCCCCATCGGGGAGAAAGTGGCCCGAAGGGCCGGATGAGGGGGAGGCCGCAAGCGGCGCTGCGCCCTTCACTTCATCCAGAAAACCGGCGCCAGATCGACCGCAATTGGCTCGTTCTTCTCATTGGTCGCCATGATATCGGCCATATGCGCCCACCATCTTTGCATGATCTCGGTATTGGGCAGATCGGCCATGGTGTGATCCACCCGCCGCCACAGCACGCCGAACAGGATATTGGTCTCGGTGTCGAGGTGGATGGAATAGTCCTTGACGCCTGCCGCGTGCAGCAGCTCGACCAGTTCGGGGAATATCTCGTCATGGCGCTTTTTATATTCGGCCGCCATGCCGGGATTGAGCCGCATCTTGAAGGCGTGCTTTTCGTATCCGCCATCTTCGATCATTCCACGCTCCCCTTTTGCGGCGCCACGTCCGCCACCATCACGGCAATACCCGCATCTTCAAGCATCTGCCGGTCCTCGTCCCTGATGCCGCTATCGGTGATCAGGGTCGATACCCGGTCCAGCCCGCAGAGGATCAGGCTCGACCGCTCGGCGAATTTGCTCGAATCGGCCAGCACGACCAGTTCGTCCGCCTGCCCCACCAGCGCCAGTTCGGACTGGACCAGCAGCGGATCGGTTTCCATCAGCCCCTGCGGCCCCAGCCCCTGACAGCCGATGAACATGCGCCGGGCCGAAAAATGTCGCGCCACTACGCCGCCAAAGGGCGAGAGGATGACATTTTGCTCGCGATAGATGGTGCCGCCGGGAATGGTCACCGCATTGCGCGAATTGTGCATGAGGAATTCGGCAATGGCGAAGCTGTTGGTGAAGATATTGAGCCGCTTGGCCGTGAGGTAATGCACCATCTGGTAGGTCGTGGTGCCGGCATTGATGATCACCGGCTCACCATCCACGCACATATCGGCGGCCAGCCGCGCGATTGCGCGCTTTTGCGCGATATTGATCGTTTCGCTGACGGAAAACGGCCGCCCCAGCAGTCCGCCCTGCGCGGGGGGATTGATCGCCTCGGCCCCGCCACGCACCCGGCGCAGCCGTCCCTCGGCGTCGAGCGCAGCAATATCGCGCCGGATTGTGGCTTCCGAAGCGCCCGTCACCTCGCAGAGATCGGCCACGCTGGCCACGGGCCGCGCCGCAACGCTGGCAAGGATCACACGGTGGCGCTCGGTTTCGTGCAAGGCATTCCCCTTTTCAACTCTGCTCCCATCCGCGCCCGGCAAAGTCAATCGGTTTCGCGCGCCACTTTGTCAAAAACGCTCATTGATGATTGATTGCGACTGTTTGTGATTGACAGCAAGTGCCGTTCTGTGTGCAGTTCCGCCCATCAAATTGCTGCGCGGAACGCTGCCCGACACCGCGATTGTCACCCCGGCGAAGGCCGGGGCCTATCCTGAGATTTCAAGATGGATCCCGGCTTTCGCCGGGATGACAGCCGGAGGGGGGCGCTACCGCTCGCCAAACCTCGCGTTTTCGAGTCCCGAACCGCGCCTTATTGGAGACAACCATGTCCACTGCGCCCAAGCGCCTTGCCAATCTGTGGGACGATGCCAAAGCCGCATCGATGAGTGAACCGGAGCGCCTGGTCTATCGCTCCAACCGCTTGGGCTGGGACAAGCGTGTCACCAACTACGGCGGCGGGAATACCTCCTCCAAAGT